>ERZ772902.834-NODE-834-length-28267-cov-14.019814_pt1 | contig 28267 bp, 26 predicted proteins | sample MGYA00511470_ERZ772902 | MGnify/ENA primary metagenome ERZ772902 (study PRJEB29015, sample SAMEA2737717) | human gut metagenome | biome: human gut; feature: human-associated habitat; material: faeces | place: China | collected 2012 ... | reverse complement strand
ACTTGCGGAACTCGATGGTCTTGCCGCCGTTCTGGGGCACCGGGTAGTAATCCGCAAACTGGTCATGGACGAGGCGCGGCTCGGCCTGATCGATAAGGCGCTTCTCATAGAAGGTCTTCATCTCGGCCGTCATGCCGGAGGTGCTGGTGGTGTTGTTCAGCGCGGCAGATGCGTCGGCGAACAGCTGGAGGTCGATCATTTCATGCTTTTTCATAACATTTTCCCTTTCTTTGTTGTTTCATAGATTCTTGGCTCCCCTATTAGGAGCGTTCCGCAAGACGCCGCCGGTGGCGGATCGCTGCGGTGACAGGTCCTCAAAATACGATCCGTTCGCCGTGCAGCGCCTTCCGCTCCAAGGCTTCCCGCTGGGCGCGGCTCATCCGGGAGACATCGGCTCCCGTCACCGCCGCGCTGCCGGGCCGGGTGCCGTTTTCCGCCGGGCGGGCAGCGCGCTGGCGGATGCGCTCCACGACGCCCTGTTCTACGTCGTGGGCCGCTTGGCGCAGCGCGTCGTTGTAGTGGGCCAGCCGGTAGGCGTCTGCCATCCGCATTCCGGGCAGCTGCATCAAGCGGCGCATTTCGGGGTTGCGCAGTTCCTCTTTCAGCGAGAACTCCGGCACCACCCGGCGCATCAGCGCTTCCTCTGCGGCCCAGCGGCTGTGGAGCCCGTCCACGACCTCCCGGCCCGGAAACCGTTCCGGCAGCGGCGGGCGGGGCGGCTCCGGCTGCGGCTTGGATTCTGATTCACCTCCTTCCCCGCCGGTTTCTTCGGCCGTTTCCTCCGGTGCGGGCAGTGCCGCCTCGTCGGCTTTTGCACTGCCCGGCTTCATGGTGCCGGAGGCAATGGCCTGCTGGGTCTGGGCCGCGCTCAGGGCCGGGGCAGCGCCCTCGCCGCCCTCCGCGAAGAGCTGCAGGTCCATCATCCCCCGTTCGCCCCGGCGGCTCACGTCGGCAAAGCGGAGGTTGTCCGGGTAGCGCTCGGCCAGCAGGGCAAAGCCCGTTTTCGCCAGCTCGAAGGCTCCCTCCACCCACGGCTTCTGCGGGGCATCGGCCACCACAGCCAGCCGGGGGCCGTCCGGCTCGTCCCATGCGTCGCTGCGGGTGCTTTCCTCCCCGGCCAGCAAGCTCACCAGAGCCTGCATCAGGGTGCTTGCCCCGGCGCAGACGATGTCCTGCCCGGCGGGGGCGTAGCCCGCGTGGCCCGCCGCTTCCAGCCGGAGCGTCACCCCCTCCGGCCCGTCCAGTTCGTTGTAGAGCACTTTGATCATTTACTGTTCCTTTCCAAGGCCCATGGCGTGCGCCACCGCCTTTGTCGTCAAGTTGTCGGCCGGGCCGGTCAGCGGGGCCTGCCGGGTCTGCATCTGCTGCATCCGGATGAGCTGCGTCTGCAGAGCGGTCAATTGCTGCGCGAGAGTCCCGTTCAGCCGTACCCGCTGGCGCACCTTCTCGATGCCCTCAAAGTCCATCATGTCCAGCGCCGCCAAGGCAGCGTCCGCGTTGGCCGGGGCAAAGAAGCCCAGTTGGTAGCACTCCTTGGCCGTCTCGTTCTGAGAGAGGCGGCTGAAAGTGGATTTCTTCTCGGCGCTCACCACGATGTCGAAGATCGGCTCGCGGCTGCCCAGTTCCACGCCGCCCACCACGCCGCCGGGCTGCGGGCGGAGCGCCGCGCCGGAAAAGGGCACGAACTCGTTTTCGCCGGTGCCGCCCACGATGCGGAACACCCGTTCCTCGTCGTAGAACTGCCGCATCAGATCAAGGATGAGGTAGCACTCCTTGGCAAAGGCCCGGTAGGCACTTTTCAGCATGTCGCGGCTGAGCTTCGACCCTGCCTCCTGCAGGGCCGCAATGGCCGAAGCTGCCGTCACGCCGCCCGCAGTGCCGCCTTGGGTCATATCCCGGTTTCCGGAGATCTCTTTCAGCTCCTCGATCCGGCTGGCGCGGTAGCTCAGGCTGTTGCCCTGCAAGCCCGCCGTCTGCAAGGGGCGGAAGCTGTCATCGTTCAGCCGCCCCACCACATGCACGATATCGCGGGAAAAATCGGCCAGCTCCTCTTCGTTCACCCCCGCCGTGTCGCTCAGTACATACCGCTGTTTCGAGGAGAGCAGCACGTTCTCGTCCATGGCGTGATTCATCCGGTCGATGGCGTTCTGGCACTCCTTCATCACGTCGATGTACCCGAAGCCCGCCGGGCTGTCCTCCTCCATGAAGAGCGGGTCGAACACGAAGGGATATTTGCCGTGGTCGTAGAAGCCCCGCCCGGCCAGCGCCGGGTCGTTCTCGCTGGCGTAGAGGACCACGCCGTTGCAGAACTTGCAGTAGTGGAGCAGCACCCGGCCATTCTCATCCGGCTTTTTGTAGTACCAGTCCACCACCACGCTTTTTTCGCTGGTGTCCAGCCCGCCGTCGTGGATGAAGCGGGGCACGTCCAACACGCTGGCGCTGTGACCCTTGAGCTGGGGCCAGCGGGCTTCCAACTGCTTTGTGTTCTCCATGTTCAGGGAGAAAAAGTGAGGCGATGCCTGAATATCCTCCACGCCCGGCTCCCAGTAGAGCATCAGCAGGTTCATGGGGCGGATGGCGATCTCGCCCACGCCGCCGTGCTGTTCCGGGTCCCAGAAAATGCCCTTGACGCCGGTGCCCTGCTTGAGCTTGCGCCACCATGTGTCGCTGTACACCTGCTCGTAGTCGGCCTGTTCCAGCACCACGGGCAGAATGCTGGACAGCACCCGCGCCGTCTGCTCGTCATCTGCCGCGCGGGGCAGCACGTTGGGGGCCGGGTAATTGTCCATGGCATCGGCGTGCTTGTTGGCGATGGAGTTGAACAGCCACCCGCTCGACGTCTGGGGCTTGCCCTCCATCATCGGGTTCTGGTAGTTCTTCCAGTGCCCCATCCGGAACCACAGTTCATTATCCACCAGCCGCTTGTGCAGCGCAGCCTTGCCCGCCTTGTACTTCTGCAAGATGGCCGCCGCCTCCGCGACCTCCTCCGGGCCGATGGGCAGTTCCCGCAGCTCTGTATTGTTCAAAATCTCATCTTTCATAGGTTCTCCTTTCCGTCAGCATCCTTGCCCTCTCAGTCAAAGCCTAACGGCTTTGCCAGCTCCCCCAAAGTGGGAGCTTTCATTCGATTCCTTAAGATTCATCTTTTCGCCCAAAGCTCCCCATCGGGGAGCTGACGCGCAGCGTCTGAGGGGTTCCTCTAAGCAGAGCTCTCCCTTTGGGAGAGCTGCAAGCAGCTCCGCCGTCAGGCGGACTGCGCGCTGAGAGGGCTAGATCCGGTAAAATCGCGCCCTCTGATGCAGCTCCAGCGGGTCATCCGGCTGCGGGGGCCGCACGGTGCGGCGGGGCGGCGAGATGGGTTTTTCCATCAGCACATACCGGCATTCGTCGTAGATGTGATCCTCCTGCCGGGTGTCGATGTCCTCCACATTGCTCTCGTCGTAGACCAGATTCGGGATGGTCCGGATGAAGTGTTTGCAGGTGTTGAAGACCTGAAACATCGGCTTGCCCTCCCCGTCGAACGCCAGCCGGTAGTGGAACTGCATCTTGCCCGCAAGGCGGGTGTGGTCGCCGGGCATCCAGTGCAGGAAGTTCGGGCTCCGCTCCATCATGGCCGCAATGCTCTCGCCCCGGCTCTCGTCGAAGATCGCGGGGTCGGCAATGCCTTGGATGACCCGCCCCCGCAGCACCGGGTCGTTCTGCTCGGCCTCCCGGATCCGCCGGGCCTGTTCCACCGGGTCGATCCGAAGCCCCTCGTTGGGGCGGCCGGTGCAGCCGTACAGCTCCTTGATCCGGTAGAGCCGCCCCTCCTCGTCCACCGCGTACCACCCCACCGAGAAAGGCTTGGAAAAGCCGAAGTCGTAGCCCCGGTAAATTTTCCAATGCTTCGGGATGGGGAACGGTTCGATAACATGGGTCCAGCGCTGGTCGAAGTAATGGCCGGGGTCATTCCGCCACTCGGTGAACACCTGCCCGGAAAAGCTGTCCCAGCTGCCGTAGAGCAGGGCCTGTTTTTCCGCTTCGGGCAGGGACGCAAGGCTGGCGAGGTAGTCCGGGTCATTTTCCAGCAGAGCGGGGTTGTCGAAGATGCTGGACGGGATGAACACCCGCGCCCGCTTCAGCCGCTTTTCGCTTCCGTCCGGCATTCGGATGGGATATTCCTCCACGATGGGGGTGCCGGGCGGGGCCGGGGTGATGAACCGGGCCTTCACCCACCCGTGGCCCACGCCGCCGGGGTTGGTGGTGGCCCGCAGATACACCCGTGTGCCGGGGCCGGTGGGGCGGTTGCGGCTCATCATGTAGCTGTACTCTTCCCACTCGAAGTGGGTCAGCTCGTCGAAGCCGATGAAATCGAAGGCCTTGCCCTGATAATTCGTCCGGTCCTTGGTGTGCTGCATCGAGCCGAAATAAATTTTCGCCCCGCTGGGGAAGACCCAGACATGGCTCGTGGCGTTGTACTGCGCTTCGGGGAAAGCCCTGCGGTAGTAGAGCTGGCTCTTGTCCACAAGGTCGCTCAGCTGGGGGAAGGTCTTGCGCAGGATCAGCGCCCGGTAGTGAGGGATATCCACCTGCCGCAGCGCCTCGATCACCAGCGCGTCGCTTTTTCCGCCGCCTGCGGCCCCGCCGTACAGGGCCTCCGGCTCCGGCCGGCGCATGAACTCCATCTGCCGCGGCTGAGGCCGCCAGACCACGGCTGCATTCGTTCCAGTCTTCATACGTCCTCCACCTTCGGCAGCAGCACCACGCCGCACTCTCCGCCCTCGGCCTCTGCCCCCTGCTCGTTCACGGTCTTGGTCACAGCGGCCACATCCTTCAGGATGGCCGTGATCTCCTTCATCGCCTTCACGATGCCGCTGGTCTCGGTGCCGTCGCGCCGCGCCGTTTTCTGGCGGGCGCTCAGCTCCTTGACCTCCAGCGCCAGCATCGCGCTCAGGGTATCGGCGGCGCGGTAAAGGTTTTCAAGGCACTTGCCCTCTGCGGATCGTTTTTTCTGCGCCATTCGGTTTGTTTCACATCCTTTCGTTTTGGCTTGGCAAAAGAATACCACGTTTTTGTCTTGTCCGGCAGTGTGTCCTTTTGTAGGCCCACAGAGTAGTTTTTGTTTCTCATTATCCAGTTTGTATAATCCGAACGTATAAAAAGTTCCCTGCCCGCGTTCTTTTTTCGCAGACAGGGAATCGAACCTCCAATTTTTTGAGGGGTGGCATCCAATTTTTTGCGCAAAAAAGGCCGACACAGCCTCTGCTCCACCCGGAGCGGCCATGTCAGCCTTTTCTTTTTTCCGAATTTATAACGTCTCTACGCGGTCAAACAGTTCCTTTGCCGCTTCCACAGCTTCCTTGCTGCCAAAAGCAACGCGGGTGCCGTGCTCTGCGGCCTTGCCGAGGTCTGCCGCCATCGCTTTCAGCACCGCTTCGTCCACGCCGCACAGCGCCCGGCGGTCCGCCGCCAGCATCTCGTCGGTGATGCCGCAGAAGTACCGGCGATCGAGGTCCTTCGCCTCGGCACAGGGCTTCATGGGCTTGTCCATCTCGGAAACGGTGCCCACGATGGAATCGGTCAGGTCCTTTTCGGTGTAGCTGCGGGCGGCCAGCTCCGCCGGGCCCTTGGCAAACGTCTCGTAGCTCTCGGCCATGTGGGGGTCGCGGTAGGTGTAATAGGCCTCCGCCCCGGCGCGGGTCAGCATCCCGGTGCCGTAGGCGCCGCCCACCTCGCGGATGTTGTGCCACAGGTATTCGTAGCTCATCACGCGGGCCAGCACCCGGCGCTCCGGCTTGCGCTCCTGCGGCCATGCCAGAATGTCATAGTTCACGCCGCCGTCAATGAGGAAGGCTTCGTTCACCGGGGCGGTCAGCTCCTGCGTGTAGGGTTTGGCCGTGCCGCGGGCTTCTTCCGCGAACACACTGCCGGGCAGCAGGGCTTCCAGTTTCTGTTTTGCCGCTTCGCTGCCGTGGAGGCTGATGGTCAGTGCCGCGTGGTGCAGCACCTTTTCCCGCACTGCTTCCAGCTTTTTGCCCAGCGCCGCCCAGTCGGCCTGTTCCAGCAGACCGCAGAGGAACTTGTACCCGGTCACGCCGCTGCAAGCCTCGCTCAGCGCATATTCCACTGCATAGTGGCTCATGGCGCGGACCATCGCATACTGGTTGCCCATCTGGATGAACTGCTGCTCCATGTTCAGCTTCTGCTGGCTCAGCACGCGGGCGAACGCCGCCTCAGCCTTTTCGCCGGTCAGCTTGGTCTCGTACAGGAATTCCCCGCCCAGCTCGATGGCCTTTTCAAGGCTGCGCTCCAACAAGCTCATGTTCAACACCAGCTTTGCGTGGCAGGGGGTTCCCTCCTGCCGCCCGGTCCAGAACGCGATGCACGCCGTGCTGTCGCCCAGCCACGTGCTTCGCAGGGTATTCAGCTGGCGGGCCGTGTGGCGCGGGGTGTCCAGCTCGTCCAGCATATCGGTCAGGATGTCCAGATACTGCACTTCTTCCTCACTCAGCCCGCCGAGGTCGTAGTAGAGATTCAGGTACAGGCTGCCCTTGGAGGGGTGGTGCAGCAGCTCTGCCCCGGCCACTGTGCCCACCACGCCTTCGGCGCTGGGGCTGCCCTCGCCGAGGTCGGCCACGGTCAGCGGGTGGTCCAGCACCAGCTTGCCGTCGGTGCGGGCGGGGGCGGCGTTCTCGTCGTCCTTCTTGGGCAGGGTCGGCACTTGGATGACCTGCACCGGCGCGGGGGCAAACAGCTCCCGCAGCAGCTCGTTGAACCAGCCGCTGTCCAGCTTCTCCCGCAGGGCGGCAAAGAGCCTGTCCGTGTGGAGCAGCAGGGCCGGGTCTCCGGTGTGGAGCCAGCCGGTCGCGGCGTGGATGGCGTCCAGCACGCCGTCGGGCAGACTGCCCGGCCGCTCCAGCGAAGCGAACTCCGCCGCGTTCAGGCTGGCCAGCAGCAGCTCTGCCGGGATGCCCTCGGCAAGGATGCGGTCCACCGCGCGGCGGACCGCTGCGGCGAACTGTTCCGCCGTTTCCTCGGTCGCGCCCCGCAGCACCAGCTCCAGAACGGGCTGCAGTGTGCTGTCATCGAAGCCCACATCGATATCCGCGCCCAGCTTTTCTTCCAGCAGAGCCGCTTTCAGCGGGGACTGGTTGGTGCCCAGCAGCGCGTCCAGCAAAATCTCCACGCCCAGCTGCCGCTCCCGGTCGGCGAAGGCGCCGGTGTACCACGCCAGCGCGCACTGCACCTCGTCGGCCTCCGGCTTTTCAGTGTAGTAGGGAATCTTCACGCAGACGCCCGGCTGCTCACTCTGCAAGGTCAGCTTGGGCTGGCTGGTGCCCTTTGGCATCTTGCTCAGGTATTCTCTGTCGAGGAAGTCCAGCTTCTCGGTCATATCCATCTTGCCGTACAGGGTCACACAGCAGTTGTCGGCGCTGTAGTGGCGGCGGTACACCCGCTGATACTTCTCATAGGTCAGCGCCGGAATGGACGCCGGGTCGCCGCCGGAGACGAAGCCATAGGCCGTGTCGGGGAACATGGCCCGCTCCAGCGCATCTTCCAGCTGAGCGTCCGGGGCTGCCAGCGCGCCCTGCATCTCGTTGTACACCACGCCGCTCACGGTGCCGTCGGCGTCGCGGTGCCAGCCCTCCTGCTCGAACACGGCCTTGTCCACCATGGCCAGCGGGCAGAATACCGCGTTCAGGTAGACGTCCATCAGGTTCTTGAAGTCCGTCTCATTCGGGGTCGCAAAAGGGTACACCGTCTTGTCCGGGAAGGTCATGGCGTTGAGGAAGGACGCCATGCTGCTCTTGAGCAGCTGCAAGAACGGCGAGGTCACGGGGTACTTCTCGCTGCCCGCCAGCACCGAGTGTTCGAGGATGTGGAACACGCCCGTATCGTCGGAGGGGAAGGTGCCGAAGCCGATGCCGAAGGCCTTGTTCACGTCCTCGTTTTCCACCAGCAGGATGGTCGCCCCGCTGACATCGTGGGTCAGCACGGTCAGGGTGCCGTGCTGTTCGGGGCAGTCTTCGCTCCGCACGACCGTATAACCGGGATATTGCTTCATTGGGATTCTCCTTTTTTCTGAATTGGGTTTTGTTTTATTGTATCACTCTCTCCTGTAAGACGCAACAAACAATGTTACGGAGGAGATGTTCTCTTTTGCGTGCCAAAAGAGAACCAGAAAAGCACCCGCTACTTTCGAGGCGCGGGAGGCACGAATCAGGGGCTGCTCGCCCCTAATAACCCCAAAGAAGAAGGCCCTGTCAAAAAATCGGGCGGTGCGCCAGTCGGCGCAAACGCTTTTCCGATTTTCAGACAGAGCCGATTTCGAATGGCCCGACTGAGAGGTTTACTCTTTACAAGACAACCTGAACAGCACAAAGCCGATGATGAACAGCACGATCAGCGAGCCGACGCCCACATTGGCGCTGCCGGTCAGCTGGCTGCCCACGCTGACGATCATGGTACCGAGGAAGGAGGCCCCCTTGCCGCAGATATCAAACAGGCCGAAGTATTCGCCCGACTTTTCCGGCGGGGTGATCTTGGCGAAGTGGGAGCGGCTCAGCGCCTGTACGCCGCCTTGGAACATGCCCACGATGACGGCCAGCACCCAGAACTGCCACTGCTGGGTCAGGAAGAAGGCGAAGGCCGCGATGCCCGCATAGGCCGCGATGCAGACCGGGATCAGCGTCGTGGACGGGTATTTGGAGGACAGCCGCCCGAAGATCAGCGCCGAGGGGAAGGCGACGATCTGGGTCACCAACAGCGCCAGCAGCAAGCCGGTGGTGTCCAGCCCCAGCGCGGTGCCGTAAGCCGTCGCCATGTCGATGATGGTATACACGCCGTCGATGTAGCAGAAAAAGGCCAGCAGGAACCAGAACACCTGTTTGTCCTCGTGCAGATGCCGGATGGTGTGGCCGATGCGGGCGAAGCTCTGCCGGATGGCGTGCTCCTTCACCTCCACATAGTGTACCTGCTTATAATTTTTCAGCAGCGGCAGGGTCGTCAACAGCCACCACGCGGCGGTGATGAACAGCGAAATGTTCAGCGCCGTCATCTGGCTCAGGCCGATGGCCCCGGCCCCCAGCACCAGTGCAAGGCAGACTAGGAAGGGCACGCAGCTGCCGATGTAGCCCCACGCATACCCGCGGGAGGACACTACGTCCATCCGCTCCGGTTCGGTCACGTCGCTCAGCATCGCATCATAGAACACCAGACTGCCGGAGAAGCCCACCTTCGCGAAGATGAAGATCAGCAAAAAGGGCAGCCACGTTTTCGCCAGCCCCATGGCGCAGCAGCCAGCCACGCCCACCACGAGGCAGAGGATGAAGATGGGCTTCTTGAAGCCCTTGGTGTCGGCCAGCGTGCCGAGGATGGGGCTCAGGATGGCCGTGATGACGGTCACCGCCGAGGCCGCATAGCCCCAGTAGGCCAGATACTCCACCGAATTCAGGCCGCCTTCCTCCGCCAGTGCATTGAAAAAGATGGGGATGAGGGTCGCCACCAGCAGCACAAAGGCCGAATTGCCCACATCGTATAAGATCCACGCGCGTTCCAGCCCGGTCAGGCGGAATTTTTCCTTCTGTTCCATTGATTCCTCTCAATTCTCTCCAAAGGTGTGCTGATACGCCGCATCCAGCGGTGCATCCGTGCTCAGCCCGTCCACATACTCCGTGATGAGCCGTACCGCCAGCGGGATAGCCTTCTGGTACAAGGCATCCAGCCCGCAGCCGCTCTCGGCGCAGTCCGGGTTCGGCTTGGGGTTCGCCACCAGTCCGTGCATGAACTCCCACTTGCCCGCCAGCCGCATGGCGCTCAGCACCACCCAGCGCTTTGCCGGGTTGGAGGCCAGCAGCATCTTGTGGACGAAGACCATGCCGGTCATGGCCTGATAGGCTTCGTCCACGCTGATGCCCTCGTAGAACGGAGCCACAACATTCGCCCAGATGCGGCTGGGCTGGATGTGGCTGGCCGTCAGGTAGTGCATCGGGTCGTGGCTGTCCCGGCGGAGCAGCATGTTATCAAACTCCGTCTCGATCTCGCAGTGGCTCACCCCGCTGGAGCGGACATACTGCTCCACGTACGGGTGGCAGGTGCTGTCCAGCGCAAAGTGGCAGATGAACCCCAGCGCGTACACCAGCGCGGCATCCTTATTCTTGGCCTTGCGGATGACGCCCCGCGCCCGCTCGAAGAACACCGCACCCGGCTGCTCGTGCATGGCGCCGCCCAGCCGACTCACATGGTTCGACTGCAATGCCTTGTAGTAAAACAGCAGGTCCGGCCCGTGGAGACCCAGATCATACAGCGCACGGTAAGGCTCGATCTTGTCCCGCAGCTCTTCCGGCAGCCGGGCCAGAACATCCGCCCCGAACCGGCGGTGTGCATAAGTAGAAGGCATATTTACTCCCCCTTACGATTTTCATACGAAGCTAGTATACCAGAAACCTTTTCCCTCTGCTACCCTTTCGGGCATTATTTTGGTAAAATATTTGAGATATCTTTTGTAAAAAAAGCTGTTCGGTTGCCGCAAAGCAGCTTCCGAACAGCCATTGCCTCACTTCAATTCATTCTTCGGGTCCCGGTCCATCAGGCTGCGCACGGCCTCCGCCGCGCCCATGCCCTTGTTGACGATGGCATTCACGGTCTGGACGATGGGCATTTCCACCTGATACTTCTCGGCCAGTTCCAGTGCGGCGGGCAGGGCGTTCATGCCCTCCACCACCATGCCGACTTCCTTGACCGCGTTCTCCGGCGTCTCGCCCTTGCCGATGAGGATACCGGCGCGGTTGTTGCGGCTGTGCATACTGGTAGCCGTCACGATCAGGTCGCCGATGCCCGCCAGACCCGCAAAGGTATGGACATTGCAGCCCATCGCCACGCCCAGCCGGGCGATCTCGGCGATGCCGCGGGTGATGAGGGCAGCGCGGGCGTTGTCGCCGTAGCCAAGGCCGGTGGAGATGCCGACGCCCAGCGCGATGACGTTCTTCATAGCGCCGCTCAGCTCCACGCCCTTGATGTCCTCATTGGTGTACACGCGCATGACGCTGTTGGAGAAGACCTCCTGCACGAACTTGGCCGCCTCCATGTCCGGGCTGGCGGATACGATGGTCGTGGGCAGGTCCACCGCCACCTCCTCGGCGTGGGTGGGGCCGGACAGCGCCACCAGACGGACGCCCTTCGGGCCGCCCTCCTTGCCCAGCTCGTCGGCCAAGATCTCGGTCATGGTGTACAGGGTATCGGGCTCAATGCCCTTTGCCACGTCCACGATGATCTGGTCATCCGCCACATAGGGCCGCGCCTTGGCCGCCGTGGAGCGCACGAACACCGACGGCACTGCAAAGAGCAGCACGTCCTTGTCCTTGCACACTTCCTCGATGCTCTTGGTAAAGCGCAGCTCGTCCGGGACCTTCATTCCGGGCAGATTGGGGTGCACGCGGGTGCTCGACAGGCTGTCGATCTCCTTTTCGATGGCCGACCAGACCTGCACATCGTTCCCGCTCACGCAGAGCATCCGTGCCAGTGCCATGCCCCAAGTACCTGCACCCAGAACCCCGATATTCCGTTTCGTCACGTTCATATCCTCCGAATCCGCCGCGGCTTTCGCGCCGCTGGCATATTCCCCGCAAATTTGGCGGGAGTTTGTCAGTTTCTATTGTACACGAAACTCCCGCCAACGTCAACTCCTTGCCAGACTGCACAAAGTTAGCGCATGTTTCCCCGCGCTTTTGGTAATAACAGGGGAATTGCCCAAACAAATTGCGTCCGCTGGAAATTCATGTTATAGTTTTCTGGTAGGAATTATAGGATTTCACTTGACTTCAAGTGCTCTTTAAGGTATATAATAGACACTCCGCAGTTTCTTTTTGTCAAAACAAGGAAGATTTTCAATGCTCGAAACGATTCTTTCCAACCGCACGGCCAGCGTTTTGTGGGAAGCGCTGCCCCGTATCCTGTCGGCGGGTCTCACCATGACCATCCCGCTGACCCTCATCTCCTTCTCCCTCGCCATGGTGCTGGCCGTGGTGGTGGCGCTGGTGCAGTACGCCAATGTTCCGGTGCTGCGGCAGGTGGCCCGGTTCTACATCTGGGTCATCCGCGGCACCCCGCTTCTGGTCCAACTGTTCATCATCTTCTATGGTCTGCCCAGTGTGGGCATCATGCTGGACGCCTTCCCGGCGGCGGTCATCGCCTTCGCCATCAACGAGGGGGCTTACTGTGCCGAGACCATGCGCGGCGCGCTGGAAAGCGTGCCGCAGGGCCAGCTCGAAGCCGGTTACTGCGTCGGCATGACGTGGTGGCAGATCATGCGCCGCATCGTGCTGCCGCAGGCGCTGCGCACCGCCGTGCCCGCCCTCTCCAACTCCCTCATCGGCATGATCAAGGATACCTCGCTGGCGTCCAACATCACGGTGGCGGAGCTATTCATGGCCGGCCAGCGCGTCGCGGCCCGCACCTACATTTTCCTGCCCATCTACTGTGAAGTCGCCGTGGTCTACCTGCTGTTCTGCACGGTGGTCACCAAGCTGCAAAGCCTGTTGGAGCGCCATCTGAACGCCCACGGCTTCCAGTGAGAAAGGAGGAAGCAGCATGGCTATGTTAGAAATTCAAGACATCCACAAATCGTTCTATACCTACGACGATAAGCCCCGCTTCCACCTCGGCCCCTTCCCCCGCGGCAGCGCCCGCCGGGTGGCCAGCACCCTGAATGTGCTGCGCGGCGTGGACCTGACCGTGGAAAAAGGCGACGTTGTGGCCATCCTCGGCCCCAGCGGTTCCGGCAAGACCACCCTTCTGCGCTGCCTGAACTTCTTGGAGCCCGCCGACAGCGGCCGTCTCGTCTTTGACGGCGAGACCTTCGACCTCGGCAAGATCACCAAAGCCGACATCGCCCGTCTGCGCAAAAAGACGGCCTTCGTCTTCCAGAACTACAACCTGTTCCGGAACAAGACCGCTCTCCAGAACGTCACCGAGGGCCTCATCGTTGCCCGCAAAACGCCCAAGGAGGAGGCCGACGCCATCGGCCGGAAGATGCTGGAAAAGGTCGGTCTGGCCGACCGGGCGGACTACTACCCCCGCCAGCTTTCGGGCGGCCAGCAGCAGCGCGTCGCCATCGCCCGCGCCCTTGCCACCGACCCGGAGATCATCTACTTCGACGAGCCGACCTCGGCGCTGGACCCGGAGCTGACCGGCGAAGTCCTCGCCGTCATGCGGCAGCTGGCCGAGGAGGGCATGACCATGCTCGTGGTCACACATGAGATGGGCTTTGCCCGCAACGTCTCTTCCAAGACCGTTTTCATGGAAAACGGCGTGGTGGTCGAACAGGCTCCCTCCCGCGAATTCTTTGAGGATCCGAAGGAAGAACGCACAAGAGAGTTTTTACGTAAAATTGAACATACAAATTAAGAGGTATCGTATGAAAAGAAGAACCTTTATTTCCCTGATGAGCGTCATGGCAGCAGCCGGTGTGCTCACGCTCTCCGGCTGCTCCTCCAACAGCAGTTCCACCAGCACCACCGCTTCCGGCGCTGCTTCTGCCGACTCCGCTGCGGCGGACCAGCTCGCCGCCATTCAGGCCAACGGCAAGCTGGTCGTTGCGCTGGAAGGTGCATGGCAGCCGTGGAGCTATCACGATGAGAGCGACACCCTCGTTGGCTATGACGTCGAGGTCTCCCGCGCCATCGCCGAGAAGCTGGGCGTCGAGCCGGAGTATGTGGAGAGCGACTGGGACAGCCTGTTCGCCGGTCTGGATGCGGGCCGCTATGATATGGTCTGCAACGGCGTCGAGGTCACCGACGAACGCGCCCTGACCTACGACTTCACCACCCCCTACGGCTACATCCACACCGCCCTTGCCGTCAAGAAGGACAACGACGACATCAAGACCTTCGAGGACCTGAAGGGCAAGACCACCGCCAACAGCCTCGCCTCCACCTATATGGAACTGGCCGAAAGCTACGGCGCCACTGTGCAGGGCATCGACACGCTGGAAGAGACCATCCAGCTCCTGACCGCGGGCCGCATCGACGCCACCCTGAACGCCGATGTCTCCTTCTATGACTACCTGAACGTCCATCCGGACGCCGACTTCAAGATCGTCGCCCAGACCGAGGAAGCTTCCCACGTCGCCATCCCCCTGCGCAAGGGCGACGCCAGCGCCACCCTGCTGGAGGCCGTCAATAACGCCATCGACGAGCTGCGCGCCGACGGCACCCTCAAAGAGCTGAGCGAAAAGTATTTCGGTCAAGATATCTCTTCTGAAAACTGAGCTTAAATTAAAATCGGCACTGTCGAAAAATCGGAGAAGCGTTTGCGCCGACTGGCGCACCGCCCGATTTTTTTGACAGGGCCTTCTTATTTGGGGTTATCAGGGGCGAGCAGCCCTTGATTCGTGCCCGCGCCTCGAAAAAGCGGCGCTTTTCTGGTACTCTTTTGGCGCGCAAAAGAGTACATTCCTTCAGGTGTGAAAATACTCGTAAATGGTCTGCGCCAACAGCGGCCCCACACCGGGCGTATTCTCCAGCGCTGCGGTGCTGGCTTCCCGCACCGCAGCCACGCTCTTGAACTGGTTCATTAGCGCCTTGGCTGTTTTCGGCCCCACGCCGGGCACCTCGGTCAGGGCGGAGGCGTAGCTCTTTTTCTTCATCTGCTGCTTGCGGTAGGCGTTGGCAAACCGGTGGGTCTCGTCCTGAATGGCCGTGATGAAGGTGAATGTCCCCCGGTTCATGTTGATGGCGATCTCCCGCCCGTCGCTGTCCACGATGGCGCGGGTGCGGTGGTGGTCGTCCTTGACCATGCCGAACAGCGGCACATCTGCCAGCTTGGTGCCCGCCAGCGCCGCCTTGGCCGCGCTGACTTGGCCCTTGCCGCCGTCCATCAGCAGCAGGTCCGGCTTCTCGCCGAAGTAATCCTCGCTGGCCTGCCCATGGGCGGCCAGCTCATGAACCCGCTCGTAGGCCGCCGCCCGGCGCGAGACCGTCTCGGCCAGCGAAGCGTAGTCGTCGGTGCCCGGCACCGTCTGCATCTTGAACTTCCGGTAACCCGTCTTGTAGGGCTTGCCGTCCCGGAAGACCACCATGCCGCAGACGCTGGAACCGTCGCCCCAGTTGGAGATATCGTAGCTTTCGATGGTGCGGGGGGGCTTCGAAAGCCCCAGCACCTGCGCCAGCTCGTCCAGCAGCTTTTCCTCGCGGGCGTAGCGGCCGCTCTCCCGCGCCAAGCGCTCCACGGCGTTGGTGTGGGCCATCTCGATGAGGTGGGCCTTGTCGCCCCGCTGAGGGACATAGAGCTGCACCTCGCTCCCCCGCTTTTCGGTCAGCGCCTGTTGGAGCGCGTCGCTGTCCGGCGGCAGCTCGTCCACAGCGATGACCTTGGGGATCTGCTCGTCGTCCAGATAGTACCGGGGCAGGAACTCCTCCCGCACCGCCGCAATGTCGGCGGTATCGTGGAAGAGGAACTCCCGCTTGTCGGTCAGCCGCCCTTCCCGGAAGCGGAGCACCGCCGCGCAGACGCTGTTGGGCGTGCCCGCCAGCGCCACCACGTCCATCTCCACGTCCGGGTCCACCACCACCTTCTGCCCCGCCGTCACCTTGGTGATGGCGTTGATCTGGTCGCGGAGCAAGGCCGCCGTCTCAAATTCCAGCCGGTCGGACGCTTCCATCATCCGCTCGTGCAGAGTCTTGAGGATGTCCTTTTTTCCGTAGCGGATCAGGTGGACCGCGCTCTTGACGGCCTGATTGTAGTTTTCGCAGCTGATCTTCCCGCTGCACACGGCCATGCACTTGCCGATGTGGGCGTTCAGGCAGGGGCGGCCCTTGCCGCAGTCCTGCGGGAACCGCTTATTGCACCGGGGCAGCAGAAAGGCATCCATGGCTGTTTCGGCCATCTGCCGCGCCGCAAAGCTGGAGGTATAGGGGCCGATGTACTCCGCTCCGTCCTCCTCTTTTTGCAGCGTGAAGGAGAGCCGCGGCCACTCCTCCTTGGTCACTTTGATATAGCTGTAGCCCTTGTCGTCCTTCAGCAGGATGTTGTACTTCGGGGTGTGGGCCTTGATCTGGCTGGCTTCCAGCACCAGCGCCTCGAACTCGCTCTGGCAGACGATGACATCGAACGCATAGGCGTGGGCGATCATCTGGCTGACCTTGTTATCGTGGGGCACACCCTCCCGGAAATACTGGCTCACCCGGATGCGCAGCCGCTTGGCTTTGCCGATATAGATGATGGTGTCGCTTTTGTCCCGGATGATATACACCCCCGGCAGAAGCGGCAGCATACAGGCTTTTTTGTAGAGTTCCGCTTTGGTCATGCTTCAGCCTTTTCAGCCTTCTTGCGGGCATACTTATCCATATAGTAGTGGGTGCTGCCTATCCCGGCACCGATCAGCGCCGAGTTCAGCCAGCTCGGCTTCTTTTCGGAAAAGATGCACAGCAGCATGTTGATGACGAACAGCACGCAGTAGATGCCGAAGAGCACCTTCCAGATGGTGCCTTCTTCGCAGACATCGCTCACCTTGCGCAGGAGCTTCTCAGTGGATCCTTTCATGGCCAAAACCTCCTTGTTGTGTATCATACCAAAAAAGCGGCAGGATAATCTCCCGCCGCTTCAAAAATCAAAGGCTCGAATTACTCTGCAAAGCCGGACTCGACCAGCTTGATCAGGCCATCGACCGCAGCCTGCTCATCAGCACCGTCCGCAATGATGCGGATGGTAGTACCACCCACGATGCCCAGAGACAGAACGCCCAGCAGGCTCTTTGCGTTCACGCGGCGCTCTTCCTTCTCGACCCAAATGGAAGACTTGAACTCGTTTGCCTTCTGGATAAAGAAGGTAGCCGGACGAGCATGCAGACCAACCTGATTTTCAACGGTAACTTCTTTGACGTACATAGTAAAACGCTCCTATCTATTATCGTTTTCGGGAATGCAATATTATTTCGTGCCTGTTGCGTTGTACCTATTTTAGCGCAAGCCGAAACCGTTGTACAGCCCCTCGACGCATTTTTGGCGGTTTTCCCAATGATATCCGGGGCTTTTTTCGCCATTTATACAAAGATAACAAAATTATTCCCCCGGCATTGGCCGGGTAATACAAAAGTTTTCAACATTTTTTCGACGGTTGACCGCCTTTGCGCCCCTTCGGCAGCATTTTTCAGCCCTCGTACCGCATCACGAGAAGCTCGCTGTGCGCGGCGGCGAAGGGATCTTTCGCGGGGTCGAACACCAGCTCCACGCCGCACACCTTCCAGCCCATCCGGCGGTAGAGAGCCAACGCACGGGTATTTTTGTCCAGCACGGTCAGGGTGGGGTGGGGGTGTTCCGGCAGCTTTTTGCGGGCAAAATCCAGCATTTTCTGGCCGATGCCCTTGCCCCGCGCGCTGGCTGCAATGAACAGATGCTCGATCCGTCCGCCCTTGTGGTCCACGCTGATCATGCCGTCCGGCTCATTTTTCGTGTAGTGCAGGTAGCACGCCCAGCCCTGCGCCTTTTCTTCCTTGAGCTGATCGTAGAAATACTCCGGCGTCCACTCGGCCAGCCCCTCCTCGGTCCAGTAGCCGCAGCCCAGATCGCGCCGGCCCTCCGAGAACAGCTGCGCTACCGCGCGGAACTGCTCCTCCGTTTTCACGAGTCGGACGTTCTCGCCCCGCTTCCACTTGGGCAGCTCGGTGATGGGGTGGGTCTCGCACCACTGCTCATACAGCTCCGGGCGGCGCAGCCGGGTGCGGGTGCGGCTCTGCTCGCCCCGCCAAGCGTCGATCTTCTGGTGGTCACCGCCCAGCAGCACCTGCGGCACCGCGCGGCCCTCCCAGACTTCCGGCCGGGTGTACTGCGGATACTCCAGCAGCCCATCCCAGTAGCTTTCCTCTTCGTATCCTTTCTGCTCCGCCAGCACACCGGGCTTGAGCCGCAGCACGCTGTCCGCCACGACCAGACTGGCCAGCTCGCCGCCGGTCAGGATATAGTCGCCGATGGAGATTTCTTCGTCCGCAAAGGCGTCGATCACCCGCTCATCGATGCCCTCATAGTGGCCGCAGACCAGCGTCAGGTTGTCGTACTCCGCCAGCCTCCGGGCGTGCTCTTCGGTGTAGCGCTGGCCGCCCGCCGTCAAGAATACAATATGCGGCTTGGGGCGTCCCTGTTCCTCCGCTTCCTTCTGCACGGCACGGAGGCAGTCCGCGATGGGCTGGGCATACAGCACCATGCCGCAGCCGCCGCCGTAGGGATAGTCGTCGGTCTGCTTCTGCTTATTGGTCGTGTAATCGCGGATCTGGTGGCAGTGGGTCTCAATATAGCCCCGCTTGGCGGCGCGGCCGATGATGCTGGCATCCAGTACCTGCTGGCACATCTCCGGGAAGAGGGTCACGATGTCCACACGCATTCCCATGGCTCACTCCTCCTCCCGCTCGCTGTCGCAGTCGTCATCCAGCAAACCGGGGATGGGGGTCACAAGGAGATACCCCTCCGGCGGGTTGCGCTCTTTCAGGAAGGCGTCCACGCCGGGGAACATATATTCCTTGCCGTTCGGGGCCTTGACGGTGTAGATATCCTGTGCGCCGGGGTGGTCCACACTGGTCACGACGCCGTACACCTTGCCGGTGTTCGCATCCCGCACCTCGCACCCGATGAGGTCGGCCACATACCACCGCCCGGCGGGCAGGGTGGCGTCGCCGCGGTCAAAGTAGAACACCTGCCCCCGCAGTGCGCGGGCGGCGTCCATGTCCTCCACGCCCTCCAGCTGGAGCAGCGCCATCTGCCCCTGCGGGCGGATGGAGACGATCTTGTAGCATTTGCCGCCCTTGGCCGAAGCGTACAGGCGGCCCGCTTTCTTCAGGAACGCCACGCCGTCGCACCACAGCTCCAGCTTCATTTCACCGCGCACACCATGGGTGGTAACCACTTTGCCCGCTTCAAGGTATTGCTGCATTTTTTTCTCCTATTCAACCTCTCCGTCTCCCTTGCGCTCCCCTCGTAGGGGAGGTGGCATTGGGAAGCAATGACGGAGAGGTTCTCCTTCTTTTATAAGAAAAGCCCTCTGCCAAGCGGCAGAGGGCTCGTAGGGTGCTCAGTCGATCTCAACAAGGACCTTTTCATCGACCCGCACAGCAGCCGCGCGCATCACCACACGAATGGCTTTTGCGATCCGGCCCTGCTTGCCGATGACACGGCCCATATCTCCCTCTGCCACGCTCAGGTGGTAGACGATGGTGCCGTCCTCGCGAGGCTCGTCCACCGTGACCTTAACGGCTTCCTTATCCTCCACGAGACCGCGGGCAACTGCCAGCAACAGCTCCTGCATGAGTCAGCCCTCCTACTTACAGAATGTTGGACTTCTTCAGCAGCACGCGAACGGTATCGGTGGGCTGTGCGCCGTTGGCGATCCACTGCTTAGCCTTCTCGGCGTCGATCTTCACCTCAGAGGGCTCCTTGTTGGGATCGTAGGTGCCGATCTCCTCGATGAAACGGCCGTCGCGGGGGAAGCGGCTGTCAGCAACAACCACACGATAGAAGGGAGCCTTCTTGGCGCCGACGCGGCGCAGACGAATCTTAACTGCCATGGTAAATATCCTCCAAAAATTCTTTGTGCCCCGATGTAGGGGTGTTTAAAATCTATCTGTACAACCCCAGCGGGGTGTATACCAAAATCATTTCAGGCCGCGGAAGGCGTTCGGGCTGCCCATCATGCCGCCGAGCCGCCGGGCAAAGCCTTTGGGGCTCTTCTTGAACTGCTTCATCATCTTCTGCATCATCTCAAACTGCTTGAGCAGCTTGTTGACGTCTTCCACGCGGGTGCCGCTGCCGGCGGCGATGCGGCGCTTGCGCTTGGGGTTGATGATGGAAGGCTTTTCGCGTTCCTCTTTGGTCATCGAGTAGATCATAGCCTCGATGCGGTCGAAGGCCTTCTCGTCGATCTGGCTGGCGTCGATGCCCGACATGCCGGGCATCATGCTCAGCATGGCCCCTGCGCCGCCCATCTTGCGGATCTGCGCAAACTGAGCCAGCATATCGTTCATGTCGAACTTGTTCTCCATCATCCGCTTGGCGGTCTCTTCGGCGGCCTTTTCGTCGGCGGCGTCCTGCGCGCGCTCGATCAGGCTGAGCACATCGCCCATGCCGAGGATGCGGCCGGCCATGCGGGAGGGGTGGAACACTTCGAGGTCATCCAGCTTTTCGCCGGTGCCTTGGAATTTGATGGGCTTGCCGGTGACGGCCAGCACCGAAAGGGCTGCACCGCCGCGGGTGTCGCCGTCGGTCTTGGTCAGGATGATGCCATCCACGCCGACGGTCTCGTTGAAGGTCTTGGCGACATTCACCGCGTCCTGACCGGCCATGGCATCCACCACCAGCAGCGTCTCGTCCACAGGGACGGCTTCCTTGATCTGGACCAGCTCCTGCATCAGGACTTCGTCGATCTGCAAGCGGCCGGCGGTATCAAGGATGATGATGTCATTGCCGTAGTCCTTCGCGTGGGCCAGCGCCTTTTTGGCGATGACCGGCGGCTTTTCGCCGTCCAGCGTAAAGACCGGTGCCCCCGCCTGTTTGCCCACGACCTGTAACTGGTCAATGGCGGCGGGGCGGTAGATATCGCACGCCACCAGCATGGGGCGGCGGCCCTGCTTGATGAAATACTTGGCAAGCTTGGCCGCGTGGGTGGTTTTACCGTTGCCCTGCAAGCCGCAGAGCATGATGATGGTCTGGCCCTTGTTCTTAACGATCAGCTTTTCGGCTTCTTCGCCGCCCATCAGCGCAACGAGCTCTTCGTTGACGATCTTGACGACCTGCTGGGCCGGGGTCAGGCTCTCCATGACCTCCTGCCCCATGGCTCGTTCGGAGACCTTGGCGCAGAAGTCCTTGGCCACCTTGTAGTTGACGTCGGCTTCCAGCAGGGCCATCCGCACTTCGCGCATGGCGGCCTTGATGTCCGCTTCGGTCAGTTTGCCGTGGCCGCGCAGTTTCTTGAACACACCGGCAAGGCGGTCGGTCAAAGATTCAAAAGCCATGTGCGGTGCTCCTCTCAGAAGAATGTGGTTTCAGCTCTCGTTGACCTCGTCCATGGACCGGATGATCCCCAGCATCTTGGTCAGCGTGGCTGCGTACTCGGTGGTGGTGAGCTTGGCGTAGGGGCCGGTGCACTCGAATCGTGCATCGATGACGAGCTGTTCCAGCTCTTCCAGCTTTTCCTGCACCCGGCGATACCGGGCCGCAAAGCCCACCTTGGCTTCCAGCTCCTTCAGGGCGGTCTCACCATGCTTGATGGCGTCCCGTGCGCCCTGCCGGGTAATGCCGAAGTTCTCGCCGATCTCACTCAGGGAGAGGTCATCGTTGTAATACTGGTTCAGCATCTCGCGCTGCTTGGGCGTGAGGACCTCGCCGTAAAAATCGAGCAGATAGCCCATCTCAAAATCTTTTGCCATTGTGCTTTTCTGCCCTGACCTCCCATTGTTTGTAAAGGTTTTTTGCTTTACATACGGAGTATAACAGACTGTTCGTCCCTTGTCAAGGCTTTTCTTCATCACTCTGCCAAATTTTTTCGCGGAATTTCTCCGTTTTTGCCAAAGTGCGGCTTGACGCCCCGGCCCGTTTGCGCTACGATTATTATAATGTATCCCACCAAAGGAGGAATTTCGTGCCCATCCATCCAAATTTTTATCAGACGCTCCTGCCCTGCCCCATCGTGGAGCTGCGGGGCTACCTTGCGGCTTGCGGGCTCAAGGGGCGGCTGTATGCGTATCTGGATTTCAACGGTCCCACCGGCACATCCCGCGATGGGCTGGCCGAAGGGATGCTGGCCCTTGCGGCGGAACAGCACGCCCTTGCCCCCGGCCAGCCCATCATTGAAGCCTCGTCGGGTGCCTTTGCCGTCGCGCTGACGCTGGCCAGCCGCACCGCCGGGCATCCCATCGTGCTCACCATGCCGGAGGACGCCCCCGCCCTGCGGCAGGAGTATCTGCTCCGCCTTGGGGCCCAGATCCTCCACTCTCCGGCCCGGAACGGGCTGGCCGGAGCGCGGGCGCTGGCCGAGACCAAGGCCGCCGAAAACGGCTGGTACTACATGAACTGGCTGGCCAACGACAATAACCCCGAATACCACCGCCGCGTCACCGGCCCCGCCATCGCCAAAGCCATTGCGCGGGAGGGTTCCAGCCTTGTGGACAGCGTCGTGGTCGGCGTGGGCAGCGCGGGAACCATCACCGGCGTGGGCGAAACGCTCAAGGCGTGGACCAACGATGTCCGCATGGTCGCCGTGGAACCCTTTGAGAGTCAGGCCCTGAGCGGCGGCTTCACCGGCGGCCACGGCATCCCGGAGATCGGCTTCGGCTTCATCCCCAAAAACTATAACGCCTACGTCGTGGACAATGTGGCCGCCGTCACCCGCGCCGACGCTGCCCGGGCGGCGCAGAAGGTCCTCGCCTCCGACGCCATCCCCGCTTCCCTCAGCGCCGGTGCCGCCCTCCACGCCGCCGCTCAGCTCATCGCCAACGGCACCAGCCGCTCTGCTCTGGCCATTTTCAGCGGCAGACAAAATATTATTTAAGAAGGATTCCCCTATGACCAAAGACATGACGACCGGCTCCATTCCCCCGCTGCTGGTCAATTTCACCATTCCCCTCGTGCTGGGCAACCTGTTCCAGCTCACCTACAACGCCGTAGACAGCATCATCGTGGGCAAATTCGTCGGCGAGGACGCCCTTGCCGCCGTCGGCACCTCCAACCCGCTGATGACGCTGGCCATCCTCTTCATCAACGGCATGTGCCTCGGTGCAGGCATCCTCGTCAGTACCGCCTTCGGCGCAGGTGACAACAAGCTGGTGGAGCGCCAAGTTTCCACCACCGCCATCGCGGGCACGGTCTTCTCGCTGGCCTTCTCGCTGGCGTGCATCCTGCTGGCAAACCCGCTGCTCCGGCTCCTCCAAGTCCCGGAAGAGATCCTCCCCATCGCGGCCAATTACCTCCGCATCGTCTTCGCCGGGCTCATCTTCACCTTCTTCTATAATTTCCTCGCCGCTACCATGCGGGCGCTGGGCGACAGCAAGAGCGCCCTCTACTTCCTGATGGTCAGTTCGGTGCTGAACATCGGCGGAGACCTCTTCTTCGTGGAAGTCCTCAACTGGGGGTCGGAGGGCTGCGCACTCTCCACCGTCCTCAGTGAGGCCGTGTGCTGCGTGCTCTGCCTCATCTACATCCGGTTCAAGATCCCGGTGCTGCAATTGGGTCGCCGCTGGCTCATTTTTGACAGTTCTCTGCTGAAAAAGACCGTCAGCTACGGCTGGACCAGCGCCATGCAGCAAGCCACCGTCCAACTGGGCAAGATTGCCGTCCAAGCCATCGTCAACACCATGGGCGTCAACGCCATGGCCGCCTTTGCCGCGTCCAGCCGCATCGACGACTTTGCCTACACCCCCCAGCAGAACATCGGCCACGCCACCACCACCCTGATGGCCCAGAACCGCGGCGCGGGCAAAAAGGACCGGGTGCGGGCGGGCTTTTTCTGTGGTCTGAAGATCGAAGCCATTTACGCCGTCTGCATCACGGTCCTCTGCTTCTTCGGCGCGGAGCCCATCATCCGCCTCTTCGTGGATGACCCCGCCGTCGTGGAGCTGGGCGTCCGCTTCCTGAGGCTCGTTTCCCTGTTCTACCTGATGCCCGCCCTCACCAATGGCATTCAGGGCGGCTTCCGGGGTCTGGGCGATCTGAAGATCACCCTCAACAGCAGCATGCTCAACATGGCGGGCCGCGTCGCCGCTGCCGCTGTCTTCGTGCTGGTGCTGAAGATGGACATTGAGGCCCTTCCATACAGCTACGCCGTCGGCTGGGTCCTCATGCTCGTCTATGAAGTCCCCGCCCTCGTCCGCTGCCTGAAGGATGGGACGCTGTAAATTTTATCGTGGATATAACAAAAAATGCCTGTTGCAATGCAACAGGCATTTTTTGTTATAAGCTCTCTTTTAGCTGCGCTTTGCCAGCAGAGCCTCGATCTTCTGGATGGGGTCGATGATGCTGGAAACGGACATGTCATGGTTCAGAGCAACGACGAAGTACGCCGCATACTTGGAGACATCGACATCCACGTACCAGTCGCGGGTCAGCAGGTCGGGCATACGGTAGGTCAGATTGGTGCCCACCACGTAGTCCAGCATCCCGTCGGCAACGGCCTGATCGAACTTTGCGAGGCCGCTGGTGAACAGCGGGAAGGTGGCGTTGGCGATGATGCGCTTGGCGCCGCGCTTCTTCAGGTTGCCGGCAACCTCCAGCATACTCTCGCCGGAAGCGATGATGTCGTCGGCGATGAAGACGGTCTTGTCCTCCACGGATTCGCCCAGATACTCATGGGCAACGATGGGGTTGCGGCCGTTGACGACGCGGGTGTAATCGCGGCGCTTGTAGAACATGCCCAGATTGCAGCCCAGCACGCTGGAAAAATACATGTTGCGGCTCATAGCGCCCTCGTCGGGGCTGACCACGATGAACTTTTCCTTGTCGAAGCTGATCTCCGGGTTCTTCTTCAGCAGACTCTTCAGGACCTGATAGGTCGGCATGGCGTTGTCGAAGCTGAGCAGCGGCACAGCGTTCTGGACGCGGGGGTCGTGTGCGTCGAAGGTGATGATGTTCCTGACGCCCATGGACTGCAGCTCCTGCAGAGCCACAGCGCAGTCCAGACTCTCGCGGACGACGCGGCGGTGCTGACGGCCGCCGTACAGGCTGGGCATGATGACCGACACGCGGTGTGCCTTACCGGCGACCGCTTGGATCAGGCGCTTGAGGTTGGCGAAGTGGTCATCGGGAGAGAGGTGATTCTCATAGCCGAACAGGTTGTAGGTCACACTGTAGTTTCCCGGATCGACCACGATGAAGATATCGTCGCCGCGGACGGATTCCTTGACCAGACCCTTGGCGTCACCGCTCTGGAAGCGGGGGCACTCGCAGGGGATGATGAAGCTCTCTTTTTCCACACCGGCAGACTTGGCCCACTCAACAAGATGCTTGTCGATGAGGGCGGTCAGCTCTTCCGCACCGGGGCAGGCCAGCAGACGCAGATCTGCAACACTGGGCTCCTGAAAAAATGCCATCGGATTAATTTCGTTGGACATATTTACACTCCTTCATGTTCCTGTACCAAACCGAACGATCAGACCACTTGAAGTCCATATCGTCTTTATTTTATCACAAAATTCCCGTTTCGACACCCAAAACTTCGCCCGTCAGCGGATTTTCTGCGCCTTGCACATCTGTTCTTCCAAAATCCGTGGGACTCTGTGAGTTTTTTACAAAAAGTACGATTTTTTCTGACAAACCGACCCCCCGGCGCAGCAAAAAGGGGCTGTTGCAACGAACTCCCTCAGTCACGGCTTCGCCGTGCCAGCTCCCTCTCGGAGGGAGCCTTGGCGTAACGGTAAGCGGTGAAAGCCTCCCTCTCAGAGGGAGGTGGCATCGCGTCAGCGATGACGGAAGGAGTTATGCACAGCCCCTTGCTTGCGGAGTTTCGGTCTTACAGTGCCGCGACGGCAGCCTTCAGCTCCTCCACGCGGTCGGTGTTCTCCCACTTCACACCCAGATCCTCGCGGCCCATGTGGCCGTAAGCAGCCAGCTTGCGGTAGATGGGCTTGCGCAGACCGAGGTCGCGGATGATGGCGGCGGGGGTCAGGTCAAAGACCTTCTCCACAGCCTGCTCGATCTTGTCATCTGCCACCTTGCCGGTGCCGAAGGTGTCCACCATGATGGAAACGGGCTTTGCCACGCCGATGGCATAAGCCACCTGCACCTCGCACTTGCTGGCCAGACCGGCAGCCACGATGTTCTTGGCCACCCAGCGGGTCGCGTAAGCGGCGCTGCGGTCCACCTTGCTGGGGTCCTTGCCGGAGAAAGCACCGCCGCCGTGGCGGGCATAGCCGCCGTAGGTATCGACGATGATCTTGCGTCCGGTCAGGCCGGAGTCACCCTGCGGCCCACCCACGACGAAGCGGCCGGTGGGGTTGATATAATACTTGGTGTTCTCGTCCAGCAGCTCGGCGGGGATGGTGGCCTTGATGACCTTTTCCATCACGTCGGCGCGGAGCTTTTCCATGCTCACCTTCTCGCTGTGCTGGCTGGAGATGACGACAGTATCCACACGGACGGGCTTGCCGTTTTCGTCGTACTCCACAGTGACCTGACTCTTGCCATCCGGGCGCAGATAGTCCATCTCGCCGCTCTTGCGCACTTCGGTCAGGCGCTTGGCCAGCTTGTGTGCCAGCGAAATGGGCATGGGCATCAGCTCCGGGGTCTCGTCACAGGCATAACCGAACATCATGCCCTGATCGCCCGCACCGCCGACCTCGTCGTTGGTGCCGAGGGCGATATCGGGGCTCTGGCCGTCGATGTTGGAGATGACGGCGCAGGTGTCAGCGTCAAAGCCGTACTTTGCGCGGGTGTAGCCGATATCGGAGATGACCTCGCGGACGATCTTCTGGAAATCGACGTAGCAGCTGGTGGTGATCTCGCCCATGATGTGCACCAGACCCGTGGAAGCACAGGTCTCGCAGGCCACGCGGGCGTCGGGGTCGTGGGTCAGGATCTCGTCCAGAATGGCATCGGAGATCTGGTCGCAGATCTTGTCGGGATGTCCTTCGGTGACGGACTCGGAAGTAAACAGATGTCTTGCCATAAAATTGTCCTCCAGAAATGTGTGGTGATTCTTTCACAGCTTCATACGCGGCATCAAGATTTTGCGCAAACAAAAACGCCCAGAACCGAAGTTCTGAGCGTTGCACTCTTATCTTTCGGTTTCCCGCAGGATTTGGCACCTTATGCTTCCGCACAGGTTGTCGGGCTTCGCAGGGCCTGTCCCCTCAGCCACTCTTGATAAGTCGGTATTCAGTTGTTTTCCGAATGCTATCTTAGCATTCCTTCGTCGAAATGTCAAGAACAGTCCGACTATTTTTAGACAACTTTCTGAAATTGATAAAGGAGAACTCCCTCCGTCATCGCTCACGCGATGCCACCTCCCTCAATGAGGGAGGCTATCGCAGTGGACCGTCACGCTAAGGCTCCCTCCCAGAGGGAGCTGGCACGGCGAAGCCGTGACTGAGGGAGTTCTCAGTAACCCTTCGCCTGTTCGCCGTTCAGCAGCTTGACTGCGCGGGAAGTGCCCAGACGGTCTGCGCCCAGCGCGAGGAACTTCTCCATGTCCTCGACGGTGGAGATGCCGCCGGCTGCCTTGACCTTGCAGCGGCCATGCACGCCCTTGACCATCAGTTCGACGTCGTGGAAGGTGGCGCCGGCGGTAGAGAAGCCGGTGCTGGTCTTGATGTAGTCAGCGCCCGCCTCGCAGACGATGTCGCACATCTTTTCCTTTTCCTCGTCGGTCAGCAGACAGGTCTCGATGATGACCTTGAGCACCTTGTCGCCCACTGCCTGTTTCACGGCGCGGATGTCCTCGCGGACGGCGTCGTACTCCTTGTTCTTCAGGCGGCCGATGTTGATGACCATGTCCACCTCGGAAGCGCCGTTCTCAATGGCCTTCTTGGCCTCGAACGCCTTGGACTCGGTGTCCATGGCGCCCAGAGGGAAGCCAACGACGCAGCACACCGGGATGCGGCCAGCCAGATACTCCACGGCCTGTTTCACATAGCAGGTGTTGATGCAGATGGAAGCCGTGTGATTTTCCACGGCCTCGTCGCAGATAACCTTGATCTGCGGCCAAGTGGCCTCCGGCTTGAGCAGAGTGTGATCCACATGGGAGAGAATTTCTTCACGAGTCATGTTTGTTTCTCCTTTTTACTTGCTGGCACGGCGCACCTTTGCCATGCCGACAGCACTCAGGGCAATTGCAGTTGCAGAGACCGTTGCACCAATGATGCCCAGCACCAGACCGGAGACCAAAAATGCAAAACCTTTCAGACCACGCTTCATAAAACCGTACCTCCTAAAATGTTGATATTTTTCAAACTCCCTTCGTCTGCGTCTGCGACGCAGCCACCTCCCTCAAGGAGGGAGGCTTCTCAGCGTTCTGTTACGCCAAGGCTCCCTCTCCGAGGGAGCTGGCACCGAAGGTGACTGAGGGAGTTATTTCTTCTTAAAAATGATCAACTTGCTGAACACATAGTTCAGCACGATCACCAGTACATTGGAAAAGATCTTCACGGCAAGGCCCCAAAGCGCCTGCGCGTCGTAGAGGCCCGTGACGAAGATCGCCGTGGGGCCGTCTGCACCGCCGATGACGGCAATCGCGGCAGAGCCATCCGTAACCCCCGCCGGTGTACCTGCATAGGAGGCTGCCATCTGGATGGCCGTATCCGGGCCAAGCCAGTGGGCCACCA
>ERZ772902.826-NODE-826-length-28463-cov-6.363665_pt1 | contig 28463 bp, 23 predicted proteins | sample MGYA00511470_ERZ772902 | MGnify/ENA primary metagenome ERZ772902 (study PRJEB29015, sample SAMEA2737717) | human gut metagenome | biome: human gut; feature: human-associated habitat; material: faeces | place: China | collected 2012 ... | reverse complement strand
TACACCCTTGAGCCGGGGTACATGGAGCGTGACGTCACCGGAAGTGGTGGTAAGGCTGCGGTCATAGTGGCCGCTGCGGTAGCCCTGACGGGCCTCGCTGCGCTCATAGCGGGCCGCCTGCGTCAGAGACTCTGCCTCCTTTTCCAGCAGCTCGTTCAGGGTTTCTTCTACACTTCCTCGAACTAATTCTTTGAGCTGCCCCTTGATAATTTCCTCGTTCAGCTGTACAATTTTTTCGGACATAGTTTGCTTGCTCCTTTCGAATGTTTGTGTGGTAACTTCATTCTACCAGAGCCTGCAAGCTATGTCTTCTTTTATGATCTTTTCAATTTGCGCAAGTTATTGTACCTTATCTAGTCGGCTTTCTAAAGCAAAGAGATTATTGCAGAACGAACTGATGAAAGTTGAATCATGCAATAATAATCGGTTAAGTAGAAGCGTCATTGAGGAATCATATGTCGCAGCTATCGATACCTTGAACAGCATTTCGTTTGCTCTGGAAGATATCAAATCGGTCGGACAAAACGATTTGTCTGACGTAAGTTTTGATAAAACGCTCTTCGATTTTGAATCATCATACGATGAAAATTTTGGTCTTCAATTCAAGTTTTCAAGATTACCAAACCTTAAAACATCGCGTGGAATTTCAAGATTGGCAGAGTGTTTTATCATCGAAATTGGAGAAAAAATCCTTACAATTATCCCTCGGGGATGTCAAAAAATGGACGATATTGATACTATTTTTGTATCGCATTTTTTGAAAAACGGTCATCACCAATCACACTATTTTAACAATGATAATCTCGCAATTAAATCCATTCTCGATGCCATTGTTCCGCTCGTTTGTGTCGATGATGCGACCAGATATTGCGACAACTTTTATCTTTCACAGCATGATATGAACAAGTTTTCGGAACTCTACATCGTAAGAAAAGGCTGTACTAAAGCATGGGCTGCGGCACATAAAGAACTCGATTTTGCTCGTGCAATCATCTGATACGAGGCGACAGCAGAAGCAAAATCAATCTCCTAAAATGTAGCCCAAAAGATACAATTTTTAGCACGAAATTCATGCTAAAAAATCCCGATTTTTGCTCGATGATTTTTTAGCATGGTTGCAGCAGTAAAAAAGTGAGTAATTTCAACGGTTTCCAGCGATTTTTGTGGGCCGTTTTACGAAGGGGTGTAGAAAGCGTGCCGGAGAATCTCGAAAAAAAGCAAATTTTGCGGCATGGCCGCAGGGACATGGAACGGACATAATTAGCAACTTGGCCACATCTATTAGGACTTCCAATATCTGCTGTTGGATAACTGCTTGCTCAACAGAATGAAGCCATCCGGTTCCCACAGCAGCGCTTTCAGTTGGCTCCGGCTTTTACCGCAAAACAGGGACAAGCTGCTGTCTGTGGGATCCATCTGATAGTTCTGCTGCACAAGAGTCGCAAGCCCCGATCCCTTTGCGCATATCTGTGCGTCCACAAACGATGTATTCAGCCCCCAACTGTGACCGAGGAAGGGGAGTCCCCTTGCTGCGGGGCGGAATGGTCACAGCACATGGTAATACAGGAAGATATTCTGGTAGGAGCCGTCCTTCATAAGAAATCCGTTTGGGATCATTCCTACCTGCACAAAGCCAAGACGTTCATATAAGTGTCGGGCATGGGTATTGTTTTCAACCACGGCATTGAACTGCATTAGCTTGAAGCCGTTGTTTCTGGCCTGTACAAGGCAATCGGAAACCAGCTGTTCTCCGATGTGCTTTCCCTGGCAGGCGGAGTCGACCGCATAGCTTGCATTGGCAATGTGCCCGCACCGGCCGACATTGTTCGGGTGGAGAATATAAAGCCCGACAACCGTTCCGTTGTCATCTGCCACACCACAGTACGTCTGTGCGGCAAAGAATGCCCTGCCGCTTTCCTCGTCGAGAAGCTCCAGCTGCGGAAAGGCAACGCCCTCTTCGACAACTTCGTTCCAAATACGTATCATGGCAGGTACATCATTTTCACTGTACTTTCTGATTTTCATAATGCATCCCCCGATTGCTTTAAATTAGTTGCTTGAAATTTTCTGCTTCGTCTTCACTTCGACATTCGCCCATTTTGCACATGATAGCACGTCTGAACTTGAATGTATAGTGATAAAAAGCCGGGGATGCGCGTTGTCACAGGGAAAGTGCTTGCTCAACTGTCGCCATGACCGGGCGGCTTCGCCTTAGCGGGGCGAAAAAGTCTTTTCACTTCGCTGAACAGCGGCTTCGCCGCTGCCGGAAGTCTGCGACTTCAGTTGTGGGTAGTTCAAAAGGATTGACAAGACAGAACACTTATAGTATGATAACAAATCATTTGTATATTTGATGAGCAATGACGTTCATTTTTTGGCAAGAGGCGTGACCTTCTGCTGAAAAATGGACGTCTTTTTTCGTAACGGAAAAAACGCCGTTTTGAGGAAGGTGAACATCATGAAAAGAGAAGGGCAGGTCCGCATCCCGTCCGGATGCGCGATCTCCGCTGTGATCTCCCGGGAGGGACGCCGGATGACGGGAGAGAAGATCGTGGAGAGCATGATCCCCATGCATGACCGCTCCAACGGTCTGGGCGGCGGCTTCGCCGCATACGGCATTTATTCGGAGTACCGGGACTACTATGCCTTCCACATCTTCTTTGACAGCCGGGATACCCGCAAGACCTGCGAGGCGCTGCTGAAGGAAGGCTTTGAGATCGTCAAGGCGGAGCACATTCCCATCCGGCAGATCCCGGAGATCACCGATGTGCCCCTGATCTGGCGGTATTTTCTGGCACCTATGCAGTCCGTTCTGAACCGGCTGCAGCTGGACGCGGAGGAATACGTGGCGCGCATCGTGACGAAGATCAACGCGGAGCTTCGGGGCGCATACGTGTTTTCCAGCGGCAAAAATATGGGGACCTTCAAGGCAGTGGGCTATCCGGAGGACGTGGGCCGGTTCTATCGCCTTGAGGAGTACGAGGCGTACTGCTGGACGGCCCATGGCCGCTATCCCACCAACACCCCCGGCTGGTGGGGCGGCGCCCATCCGTTCTCCCTGCTGGAATGGTCTGTGGTGCACAACGGCGAGATCTCCTCCTACGACGCCAACCGCCGCTGCGTGGAGATGTTCGGCTATCAGTGCACGCTGCAAACGGATACGGAGGTCATGGCGTACATCGCGGATTACCTGCTGCGGCGGCAAGGACTGACGCTGGAGGAGACGGCCTCCGTGATGGCGGCTCCCTTCTGGAGCACCATCGAGCACATGGAGCCGCAGGAGGCGGAACGGCTGACATATCTCCGCAAGGTGTTTCCCAGCCTGCTGCTGACGGGGCCGTTCTCCATCATCCTCGGCTTTTCCGGCGGGCTGATGGCACTGAACGACCGGTTGAAGCTGCGGAGCATGGTGGTAGGCGAAAAGGATGACCGGGTGTTCATTTCCAGCGAGGAGGCGGCCATCCGGGTCATGGAGCCTGACGCGGAGAATATATGGGCGCCCATGGGCGGTGAGCCTGTCATCGTCCGGTTGAAAGAAGGTACGTACTGATGAAAAATTTCTATGTGCCGCCGCAGTTTGAGGTGGTGCGGGACCCGCAGCGCTGCGTCAACTGCAAGGTCTGTGTGGAGCAATGTCCCAACGGCGTTCACCGCTTTGACGAGACCCATAACCGGATGCTGGCGGATGAGAGCAAGTGTGTGGACTGCCAGCGGTGTGTGGCGTACTGTCCCACCCACGCTTTGAAGATCGAGAAAAACCGTTGCACCCTGCGGGAGAGCGCCAACTGGTCCTCCGATGCCGTGGAGGAGATCTGGAAGCAGGCCGCCACTGGCGGCGTGCTGCTGTCCTCCATGGGCAGCCCCAAGGAGCTGCCGGTCTATTGGGACCGTCTGCTGCTCAACGCCTCCCAGGTCACAAACCCGCCCATCGACCCGCTGCGGGAACCGATGGAGACCCGGGTGTTTCTGGGCAAGAAGCCGGAGCGCATCCGGCGCGACGCTCAGGGGCGGCTGATCACGGAGCTGACGCCGCAGCTGGAGCTGTCCATGCCGGTGTTGTTCTCCGCCATGAGCTACGGCTCCATCAGCTTCAACGCTCACGAGAGTCTGGCAAGAGCGGCGGAGGCGCTGGGGATCTGCTATAACACCGGCGAGGGCGGACTCCACGAGGACCTTTACCGCTATGGGCGCAACACCATCACCCAGGTGGCCTCCGGGCGGTTCGGCGTTCACGAGGACTACCTGATGGCCGGCGCGGCCATTGAGATCAAAATGGGGCAGGGGGCCAAGCCGGGCATCGGCGGACACCTGCCGGGGGCGAAGATCGTAGGCGATGTTTCCCGCACCCGCATGATCCCGGAGGGATCCGACGCGATTTCCCCGGCGCCCCACCACGATATTTATTCCATCGAGGATCTCCGGCAGCTGATCTGCTCCTTAAAGGAAGCAACGCAGTACCGGAAACCGGTGATCGTCAAGGTAGCCGCGGTCCACAACATCGCGGCCATCGCCAGCGGCATTGCGCGGGGCGGCGCGGACATCATTGCCATCGACGGCTTCCGGGGCGGCACCGGCGCCGCGCCCACCCGAATCCGCGACAATGTGGGTATCCCCATTGAGCTGGCGCTGGCGGCCGTGGACCAGCGGCTGCGGGAGGAGGGCATCCGCAATCAGGTGTCCCTGATCGCAGGCGGCAGCATCCGTTCCTCTGCCGACGTGGTCAAGGCCGTGGCTCTGGGGGCGGACGCCTGCTATATCGGCACGGCGGCGCTGATCGCCATGGGCTGTCACCTCTGCCGCACCTGTCAGAGCGGCAGATGCGCGTGGGGCATCGCCACGCAGCGCCCGGAACTGGTCAAGCGGCTGGATCCCGACGAGAGCACGGAACGCCTCATCAATCTGATGACGGCGTGGAAGCACGAGATCATGGAGATCATGGGCGGCATGGGGATCAATTCCATCGAGGCTTTGCGGGGCAACCGGCTGATGCTGCGGGCCGTGGGACTGACGGAAAAGGAGCTGTCCATTCTGGGCGTGGCCCACGCCGGAGAGTAACCGGCAAAAAATCCCGATCCACCGGAAAAACAGCGGAGGTGTGATAGTTCATGGATATTCAAGCAAAGGGTCTGGATTACCGGGCCTTAAATGAGGCGATCCGGGCTGCCGGACCGTCATGCCGCATCACCGGCTGCCTGGGGCAGCGGTTTATCGGCGCGGGCATGAGCGGACGCCGGGTGGAGATCGACGGCATCCCCGGCAACGCGCTGGGCGCGTATCTGGGGGGCGGTTCCCTTACCGTCAACGGCAACGCGCAGGACGCCGTAGGCGATACGATGAACGGCGGCTCCATCGTGGTCCGCGGCAGCGTGGGCGACACGGCAGGCTATGCCATGCGGGGCGGCGAGATCTATGTCCAAGGCAACGCGGGCTATCGGGCCGGCATCCACATGAAGGCCTATCAGGACCAGCAGCCGGTGATCGTCATTGGCGGCCGGGCGGGGAGCTTTCTGGGGGAATATCAGGCAGGCGGCACGATCCTGGTGCTGGGACTGCATACGGACGGAAAGCCCGCCGCCGGTTATTTCCCCTGCACGGGACAGCACGGCGGGCGTGTGATTTTCAGAGACGATGTTTCCGCCATCCGCTTCCCGGATCAGGTGACGCCCCATCCCCCCACGGAGGAGGAGACCGCCCTTCTGCGGCCGCTGGTGGAGCGCTGGTGCGCCCTGTTCGGCGGCGACGCGGAAGCATTGATGGACGGGCCTTTCACCGTGGTGACGCCGGACAGCAAAAACCCGTACCGGCAGATGTACGCGGCCAATTGACATTTTTGATCATTTTTATGCGCAGATGCGCAGGAGGAGCAGAACATGCAGAAGTTAGAACAGATCTACGAGGGCAAAGCAAAAAAAGTATTCAAAACCGATGATCCCGAGCTGCTCATCGTGGATTACAAGGATGACGCCACCGCGTTCAACGGCCTGAAAAAAGGCACCATCCTCGGCAAGGGCGTTATCAACAACCAGATGACCAACCGCCTGATGGCCAAAATGGAAAAGGCCGGCATCCCCACCCATTTTGTCAGGGAGCTGAGCCAGCGGGAAACGCTGGTGAAGCGGGTTGCCATCGTCCCTCTGGAGGTCATTGTCCGCAATATCTCCGCCGGTTCCTTCGCCAAGCGCTACGGCGTGGAGGAGGGCATCGTGTTCGATCAGCCCACCATCGAGTTTTCCTATAAGAATGACGCGCTGGGCGATCCTCTGCTGAACACCTATCACGCGCTGGCATTGAAATTGGCCACGGCAGAGGAGATCGAGACCATCAAGAACTATGCCTTCGCTGTCAACGAGGTGCTGAAGGCGTTCTGGGCCGAGTGCGGCGTGACGCTGGTGGACTTCAAGCTGGAATTCGGCAAGGTGGCCGACGGGTCCATCGTGCTGGCTGACGAGATCAGCCCCGACACCTGCCGCCTGTGGGACGCCAAGACCCATGAAAAGCTGGATAAGGACCGTTTCCGCCGGGATCTGGGCGGCGTTGAGGACGCCTACGCCGAGATCATGAAGCGTCTGCTGGATCACGATGCCCAGTAAATCTATGGCGTGCACGGATCTTGATAAGGCGGCTCCGGCTGCCGGCGATGACCGCCACCTCCACGAGGAATGCGGCGTATTCGGCGTTTACTCCAATGTCACCACCGATGTGGCCTCGTTAGCCTATTACGCTCTGTACGCCCTTCAGCACCGTGGACAGGAAAGCGCTGGTATCGTTGTCAACGATGACGGCCTGTTCCGCTCCTGGCGGGATGTGGGGCTGGTCAGCGATGTGTTTCCCAAGGAGCGGCTCCGCTCTCTGGGGCTTGGCAACATCGCCGTCGGCCATGTGCGCTATGGCACCACCGGTTCGGACAACAAGCGCAACGTCCAGCCCATTCTGGTCAACCACTATAAGGGCCGCATGGCGCTGGCCCACAACGGCAACCTGACCAACTCCCAGGAGCTGCGTCTCCAGCTGGAGAGCCAGGGGTCGATCTTCCATACCACCACTGATTCCGAGGTCATCGCCTACATCATTGTGCAGGAGCGGCTGAAGCACGGTTCCATCGAGGAGGCGGTTTCCACCGCCATGGACCGTCTGGTGGGGGCGTATTCTCTGGTCATTTCGTCCCCCAGCAAGCTGATCGCCGTCCGGGACCCTCACGGCTTCCGTCCCCTGTGCATGGGGAGGCTGAAGGACGGCAGCGTGGTGTTCGCCTCTGAAAGCTGCGGACTGGACGCCGTGGGCGCCAGCTTTGAGCGGGATATTCTGCCCGGAGAGATCGTGGTGGCGGACAAAAACGGCGTCAAGTCCGACAGATCCCACTGCGGCATCGCGCCCCGGAGACTGTGCGTTTTTGAGTTCATCTACTTTGCCCGCCCCGACTCCGTGATCGACGGCAGCAGCGTTCATGTGGCCCGTCAGCGGGCCGGTGCGTTCCTCGCGCTGGAGCATCCCGTGCAGGCGGACATCGTCATCGGCGTGCCGGACTCCGGTCTGGACGCCGCTATGGGCTACGCCCGGCAGTCCGGGATCCCCTACGGCATGGGCTTTATCAAGAACAAATACATCGGCCGCACCTTCATTTCTCCCACGCAGGATATGCGGGAAAATGAGGTCAGCATCAAGCTGAACCCCATCCGCTCCGTGGTGGAGGGCAAGCGCGTGGTGCTGATCGATGACTCCATCGTCCGGGGCACCACCTGCCGCCGTACCATCGACCTGCTGCGCAAGGCCGGCGCGAAGGAGATCCACATGCGGGTCAGCGCGCCGCCCTTTGTGTCCGAATGTTACTACGGCACGGATATTGACGACAAAAACAAGCTCATCGCCAACCACCACACGGTTGCGGAGATCGCTGAAATCATCGGTGTGGATTCTCTCGGCTATCTCAGCCTCAGCGACGTGGTGAAGCTGGCCGACCATACGGAGAGCGGCTTCTGCACCGCCTGCTTCGGCGGCGGCTATCCCACCCCCATCCCGCAGGATTCCAACAAGGACCGCTTTGAATGTAAAATCAGCGAGCGGGAGAAGCAGGAATCTGTGTGATTGCGCCGGACAGGGCTTTTTCTCGTGGCGGGGCAGGGGGGATCTCCCATGCCGCTTCCCTCAGTCTGCTGTTTCTCTCCCCAAATGAAAGGATGACCCCCGGAGCAACCGGTCTTGATCGACCTGTTGCTCCGGGGGTTTTTCTGACTTTTTCTGGCGGAAACGGTTCGCCTTGCCGGATCAGCCGACCTGCTCCAGCTCCATTACCGCGTCGATCAGCATTTGCTGGGCGACGGGGTAGGGCCAGACCCGGACGTCGATGCCCGCCAGCGCCTTTTCCGTAACGGCGGGCAGGTCCTCCGGTCTGGCGTGGATGTCCGCCAGATGGGTGGGCAGGCCGATGGAGCGGTTGAAGGCCAGCAGCCGGTCCCGCTCCGCGTATTGCTTGTCGGCGGTGAGCATGACCAGGATACCGTAGGAGACTACCTCGCCGTGGAGATGGTGGTATTCCTCTGTGGAGGGCAGGATCGTGAAGCCGTTGTACATGGCGTGGGCCATGCCGGTGGTGTAGTCCACCTGAACGAAGTTGGAGACATAGCCGGTGGAGATGATGATGGCCTCGATGATCTCCGTCAGCTCCGGGGTGACCCTGTGGGCCTCGCAGTCCGCCATGGCCTGCTTGCCCCAGCGGAGGATGGGAGCGGCGCACATGGAGCTGAGAGCGATGCCCATAGCGTCGGAGTGGGCGGGCACATCGTTGCGAGAGGAGATGGTGCACTCATAGTGCTTGGCCATGGTATCCCCCATGCCGGCCCACAGGTAGCGGGCCGGGGCGTTGGCGATGATCTCCGTGTTGATGAAAATGTGGTTGGGCGGGATCTTGGAGAAGGAGTATTCCCGCAGGCTGCCATCGGGATGGTACACGATGCCAAGGCTGGTGCAGGAGGCGCAGGTGGAGGCGATGGTGGGGAAGGTAAAGAAGGGCCGGTTGGTCTCGTGGGCCAGCACCTTGCAGGTGTCGATGGCCTTGCCGCCGCCCACCGCGAAGATCATGTCGGCGTCCGCCACCTGAGGCCGGAGCATATCCATGTTTTCGCGGGAGGCCTCGCCGCCGTACCAGAAGGTGCCGGTGATCTCGATGCCGGAGCCTTCCACCGCCTTGCGGATCTGAGGCTCCGCAGCGGCCAGCGCCTTCCTGCCGCCGATGATGGCGGCCTTTTTGCCATAGGCAGAGCAGATGTTGACAATATCGTCATAGGCGTCAGGGCCTACGGTATATCCCGGAAAAAGAGCTTTTTGCATAATAAACACCTCTTAAAAAACGCTTGGTTGATGAGACGGGCTCAGTCGGCGGTCACCGGATTGGCACGGACGCTGCTGCGAACGGCGGGAGCGGCTTCCTCCTCGGCGTTGGCATTGGCGAAGGCGTGCTCCTTGCAGTATTTACGGTTTTTGTATACGCCAACGGTCAGGAAGGGGACCACCACAACGGCGATGCCCAGATAGCCGCAGTAGCCGTAGCCGTACTTGATGATGTTGGTGAGGCCGGCCATGGAGATGGTCATGGAGAGGACGATGATGAATGCGGAAACGATGGCGCTGCGGACCGGGGCGGACTGGATGCCGCTGAACACGGGGAGCTTTTCAAACCGGGCCACGAAGCCGAAGATGGTGGTCACGCCGGTGGAGATGAGGCAGAGGAGCAGGCAGGTGCCGTAAACGGCCACCATAGCGGGGATGCCGATGATCTTGCAGACGGTGAGGGTGGGGATGGTGGAGCCGCCCTCCACGGCGGTGTAAACGCTCTGCCAGCTCATGAGCATGAACACGGAGAGGACCAGAGCGACGGCGTTCATCACGAAGGAGATCCACATGGCCTTGGCGCAGCCAGCCTTGTTCTTCATGGTGGTGCCGCAGGCGATCATGGTGGGGAGGGTCACGCACTGGAATCCGGCGTAGGTGAAGGCGTTGAGAATGGCCTTGGGCATATTCATGAAGCCGGTGGTCTCGAAGTCGGCGGCGAGGACGGAGAAGATGCTGCTGTCGCTCTTGAAGATGCCGATGACATAGATGCTGATGGCGGTGACCAGAATGGCCATGCCCATGTAGGTGGAGGCGGCCCGGACGATGCCTGCGCCGAAGATGGTGAGCATCAGGACGATGACGCCGACAATGGCAACGCCGATGTAGTAGTTGATGGTGAAGTAGTTATTCAGGGCGGAGGCTGCACCGGAGATAGCGGCGGCGACGGCCATCAGCACCATGATGTAGAAGAATACCTCGAAGGCCCATTCGATCTTGTCAAAGGGATGGTACAGCGTTTCAAAAAGCTGCTTGTAGCTCGTCAGGCCACGGGAGTTGTACATGATCATGGCCTCCCGCATGGTGAGGGTCAAAAGCAGCATGGCCGCGATGGCGGAGATGATGCCGGTCCAGCCCAGACCCACGTAATAGGTGTTGGCCTGGTTGCCGGTGGCGAAGCCGCCGCCTGCGTGAGCGGAGAACAGGACCGCGCCGACGGAAAAAGCGGCAAAGAAGGGTGTCTTGGGAACTTTGGTGTTGGTTTTCATGATTTCTTCCTCCTGCAAATGTTGTCCGATGGTTGGCAGGAAAAACAAAAAACCTTTCGTCTCTCCTGCCGGTTGGCAGAAGAGACGAAAGGTAGAAAACCCTCCGCGGTACCACTCTTCTTTGTTCCCTGTATTGGAAACACACTCAACGGGATACCATCATATCCCTGCTACTGTAACGGGAGCTCCCGTCTGCATCTACTTCCAATTCGACGCAGCCGCTATACAGCCAGTTCGGCAGCTTGATCGCGCTGTGCCTCGCACCAACCGGCACTTCTCTGAGAGGATCGCCCTGCTTACTACTCTGTGTCATTGCGTTTTTGTTGGTTGCATCATAGCAAGGTGAAAACCAAATGTCAACAGCTTTTTTGCCAGCATTTCATCTTTTGTAAAAGTTGCAGCAGAAAAAAGAGCGGGAGGTTTTTCAATTTCGTGCAAAAATAAATACGCGAGAAATGCGCCGTCCTACCTCAGCCGGATCGGGCGTTCGGATATGCAAAAAATTGGGATCTCAGCCGGCGGGAGCCGCACTTTTTTGCGCAGATCCGATACAAGGGCCGGCGGTTCAAAACCGCCGGCCCTTGCGGAAGCCTGATTTTACTGTGCTCGCCGGAGACAACTCTGGCGGGTATGGAGATAGGCGCTGTGCGAAATACCATTACACGATTGGCAGGATGACCTGAGTGATGAACTTTGCGGGGTCCTTATGCTGGGGCGGCCCCTCCAGATAGGTATGGCGGAGAGTGCCCTGCGGCGTCAGGCCGTGTTCCTTGGCGTAGTTCAGAAGCTGGCGGCCCACGGCGGGGAGCTCCTCATACGCACCGTGGTGATAGATGCAGATGGCCCGCATAGGCGCTGTGGTCTCCACATATTCTCCCTCACTGCCCGGGGGAACGGCCACGCAGAAGGACACCTCGGCCGGGCGGTCGATAGGGAACTGAATGAAGTACATCCGCCGGGTGATATCCGTACCGTGGGCCCGCATGGCCTTTAAAGCCGTGTTGCGGAGCAGAACGGTCTTGTCCGCCACGTTATCGCTGCGGTAGGTGCGGCAATATATGAGCTGCTGCGGCAGCTCCAGCTCCTTGACCTGAGCGGAGGATACCTTGGCCCGCTCGTACAGTTTTTCGATATTGAGATTCAGCTGGTCCCGCATTTCCTCCATCCGGCGAATGAGCGGCATCAGATCCGTGGAATCGTTGTAGTAATCCCGGATCTCATCCAGCGTCAGTCCCAGATTTTGCAGACTGCGAATGCTCCGCAGCTTGGTAAAGGTATCAATGGTATAGTAGCGGTTGTTGGTGGCGTCATCCCGCTTATCCGGCTCGATCAGCCCCCGTTCCTCATAGTGGAGGATGATGCGGCGGGTCACGCCCAATGCCTTGGCAATCTCGCCAATGGAAAACAGCTTGTCATCGCGTTTCATAAAAAATCCTCGGAGTCAAAAAGAGTTCTCCTGCTGTATATCGGTGTATGGTGTACGGTTTTATGATACAAAAAATGAGGAAAAATGCAAGAAAAAAGTTTGGCTGCCGGGGGAAGCTGCCGCGATTTTCTCCGCTCGCACCGGAGGCGGCAGTGCGCGAAAAAGCGAGATCAAAACCTCTTAAATATAGCCTCTTCGTTCCAACAAAAACTATGCGCAGGGCGGCTGCCCTGCACATAGTCTGCAATTGCGTGTCCAGAAGCCCCTCACAGCGCTTCAAAATGATACCGTGGCTTGCCAAGGCTCTTTTTGCCGTACTCGATGGCCTCCGCAGGGCAGTAGCAGATGCAGGCCATACAGTGGGTACAGTCCTGCCCCCAGACGGGCTTTCCATTTTGCAGGGTGATGTTGTTGGTGGGGCAGCGCCGGACGCACTGTCCGCAGCCGGTGCAGGTGTCCCCGGCGGTGAAGGCGTTTGCTTTTACAAAGCAGGAATAGAAGATGGGATTTACCGGCCCGCTCATGAAGCGGTCATAGAGCTTCCTCCGGGACGGGGGAAAGGCCCGGTTTTCCCGGACGGCGGCGATCGCATTGTCAATGTCCGGCTCCGCTCTGGCCACGATCTGCCGGGCTTTCTCCGCCTGAGGGGCATTGAACATGGCGATGTAGTTCTCCGGCATGACGATCTGTGCCGTGCCCATATAGACAAGGCCTTTTGCTTGGCAGAGACGGCGGTTGTAGCGGTCGGCATCGCCGATCTCGCTGCCGCAGGTCATGACGAACCACGCCCGCTTCGCACCGGTCAGTTCCGTGTGCAGCAGCCAGTCCTCCACGATGCGGGGGATCCGCCAGGCGTAGGTGGGCGTGACGATCACCAGCCGCTCCCCGGTCTCCACAGGGGCGGTGTTCCCGGCCTTGATGCGGTCATTCAGGCACAGCAGCGGCTCGCCCAGCCCGTCGGCAATGCGCCGAGCCGCGTAGCCGCTGTTCCCGGTGCCGGAAAAGTAAAGAATCATATCAAAATCCCCTCGCAGTGGTCGATCTCGTGCTGGATGATCTCCGCCGTCCAACCGGTGAAGGTTTTCAGCCGGGTCTGGAATTTTTCATTCTGCCATTGGACCTTGACGGTCTGGAACCGTTTCGTTTTCCGGACGCCGGAGAGGGAGAGGCAGCCCTCCTGGGTCTCATACGGCCCGGACTGCCGGACGATGACGGGGTTGAACATCACCATGTACGTCCCCTCGTTGTCAAAGGCGATGATGCGCTTACAAACGCCGATCATGTTGGCCGCCATGCCCACGCAGCCGTCCTTATGGGCGGTCAGGGTGTCCAGCAGGTCCTGGGCTGTGGCCAGATCATCCGCCGTGGCGGGGGCGGCCTTCTGGGCGAGAAAGGTCTCATCCCTGCAGATCTCACGAATCATACTGTTCCTCCCGGAAGTTGTTTCCTGTATTGTATCAGCCAAAGGAAAAACGCGCAAGTGCTCTCACTTGCGCGTTTTTTGCGTGGGAATCAGTCACACATGCCGTTGTGAATCACCTTGCCGATGTTCCACAGGTAGGCAGCCTGACGGGCGGCCTCCAGCCGCTCCTCCGGCGTCTTGTAGCTGACGTGGGCGGTCTCCGTGCCGCAGTTCAGGCAGCACGCATACATGCACCAGCCCTGCTCGTCCTCAATATAACCGGCGCCGCGGCATACGGGGCAGTCCTCCAGTTCGATCTCGTTGATGGGATCCATGGTCATCTCTCCTTCGTTTTGTTTTTTCAACGGGAATAGTATACCACGGTTCCATCGGTATGGCAATGAAAATCGACGGGACTTTGCCGCGGAGGTGACTTCCGGTCAGCACTCCCGCTGTTTTTCTGCTTTTTCGGACAGCTTCATAGGAATTTTCCTATATTTACCCGGTAGGGTACTTGCATATTCCGGGCGGGGGGAGTATGCTATAGATATCTATCGGCCCTGCAGCGGTAGCGGGGCATATACTTTATACTTATGGGAGGATACAGTATGAAACGCAAATTTCTATCAATTTTGCTGACGCTGGCAATGGCCTTGACGTTGCTGCCTGTTTCGGCAATGGCGGAGGATGCCGGTGGCGTGGAGTGCAGTGAAACCAACTGCTCTCATGTAGCCGCTATCCAGAATGATAACGGCCCTAACAGCAAATGGCTCCATTATAATTCCCTTGCCGAAGCCATTAAAAAAAGTATGAACAACGCCAACGTGAAACTGCTGGCCGATGTAGAAGAAGATATCGTTGTTCCTGCCCACAGCAATATTTATCTGAACTTGAACGGCCACAAAATCACCAATAAAAGCAGCGACACCATTACGGTTGAAAAATACGGCGAGTTGAGTATCAGCGGCAACGGCACCGTCGATAACGTAACTGACGGCAAGGCCGCTATTTATAACAATGGTAGGGTAACTCTCAGCGGCGGAAGTTATACCCGTAGTGCGGAAGCCGAAAACGATATTGAACATTCTGGTGGAAACAGCTATTATAATATCCTCAACCACGGTGAGATGACCATTGAGAATGGCGTCAGCGTAACCTCTTCTGGCCATTTCTCCAGCCTTGTTGCAAATGGTTATTACGATTATACTGCTACTGACAAAGGAGAGCGAACCGCCTATATTTCTAACATTGGCAATGCAGCTCCTGAGCTGACAATCAATGGTGGTACGTTCAGTGGCGGCATCAACACCATAAAAAATGATGATAATGCTAAACTGGTCATTTGCGGTGGATCTTTCAGCAATGTAACGCAGGCCGTTGTTCAAAATAACAATGTTGCAGAGATTCACGGTGGTACATTCAACGCTGCGGATCATCATGCTGTTGAAAATAGGCACTATAATAGTAACTATAATGCGGGATCTGTTACCATAACGGACGGCAATTTTACTGGTGCACTGTATATGACTGATGGTGCAACTTGGAATATCACCGGCGGTACGTTTACCGACCTTGCCAATGCGGTCAAGTATGCTGCTGACGGCGCGACCATCAAGCTGGCTGATGATGTGAACGGACAGGTGGTAATTCCGACTGGAAAAACCATTACGCTTGATTTGAATGGACATAAGGTTACAGCTCCAACAAATGATCGATACGATGCTATCATTAACAAGGGTACACTGACCGTCACAGATTCTAAAAAAACCGGTGAAATCTATTCTGGTAAGAATGCCGGTATCGGTGTTGGCGCTAACTCTACAACAACCATCGAATACGCAAAGGTTACCGGTCAAGAAGGCGCCATTGGAGGAGACAAAACCGTTGTTGGTGCAACTGTTACTATCAAGGATGGTGTATTTACCGGTATCGATAATGCAGTTGTAATTTTCAATGGTACAAAGAGAGAAGGTGCGGCCAATGAGATTACAATCAATGGTGGCACCTTCAACGGCACAATTCAATCTAGTGGTTATGTAGCTTGCGGTATCTATGCGCCGTGGAAAGATAATATCACGGTTAACGGCGGTACATTCAATATTACTGGCGGTGCCGGCATTGTTGCACGTGGTGGACAGGTAACCGTTAATGGCGGTGTGTTCAATACCACTGGTAACGTGACCGGTAAGGTCGGCGATTCCCGTGTTGTGGTTCCGTGCGCCGCACTTGTTTTTGATAGCGAAGCAGGTTACTCGGGTATGAGCGATGACTCTAAGATTTCTGTTACAGGCGGCAATTTCAAGTCTGATGTTGATGCCGTTCAGGTAATTCAAAAAGAGGACGACAGCAATAAACGCATTGCCATCTCTGGCGGTTATTTCACCTCCGACCCGACTGCATATCTGGCTAATGGTAAGGGCCTTGTGACCAGCGATCAGAATGCTTTCGCTTACAAGGTTGGTGACAAGGCTACCAATGTTGAAACCGCTGTAACTGCCGGTGAGGCCGCTGTGAAGATCCCCGATGGCGTTTCTGACATTACTGAGGCCGCTGTGAAGAACGCTGCCAAGGCTGCTGATACCACCAAGACCTTGACCGACACGGTGGCAGCCTCCGGCATGACCAACGATCCTGCCGTAGTCGGCACCGAGGAAGCCGCTAAGGCTGCACTCTCTGCAAAGGGCATTTCTGTAAATAGCAGTGACACCGTCACCGTTGTGGTTCAGCCCTATCTGGAAGTGAACGTCAAAAGTGCTGATGCTGGCAAGCTGACCCTTGAGATCAGTGCCAAGTACAATGTGGTAGCCACTACCGACGAACCCACAACTATTGCCCCGGACAAGACCGCCACACTCAAGTCCGGTGTACCGCTGTCCATCAATAAGCCCATTGAACTGACTATCGTTCTGCCTACCGGCTTTGCCACGGGAAACAGCAAAATTTATGTCCAACACAAGGGCTATGAGTACACTGCGACTGTCGATGCTTCTGGCGCAACTGCTACCTTTATCAACCCCCACGGCTTCAGCACCTTTACGGTGACTCCGACGGCTTCCGCCGTTGCTGAGGTTGACGGCACCAACTACACCGATCTCCAGAAGGCTGTGGACGCTGTATCCAATAACGGCACCGTTAAGCTTCTGAATGATACCTCCGCAAGCGCTGTTGTCAGCCGTGCGGTGAAGTTCACGCTCGATAAGAATAGCAAGTCTTTCACCGGCGCGATTACTGCCGGTTCTGGCTATAAGCTGTCCGTGGACGGCGATGTCTATACCTTTACTGTCAGAAGCTCTTCCGGCAGTTCCGGCGGTTCCAGCTCTTCCTCCAGACGCTATGACGTCTCCGCGCCCTCTGTCAAGCACGGCGATGTGACCGTCAGCCCCAAGACCGCCTCCAAGGGCGATACCGTGACCATCACTGTCAAGCCCGACAGCGGCTATGAGCTGGACACCCTGACCGTGAAGGACGCCAGCGGCAGCAAGATCAAGGTGAAGGACAAGGGCGACGGCAAGTTTACCTTTACCATGCCTGCCTCCAAGGTGACGGTTTCCGCTGAATTCGCTGAGATCGAGACGCTGGACTTCGCGGACGTTTCCACCGACGCCTACTACTATGAGGCCGTGAAGTGGGCCGCCAAGAAGGGCATCACCGGCGGTACCGGCGACGGCACCTTCAACCCCAACGGCTCCTGCACCCGCGCCCACATCGTCACCTTCCTGTGGCGCGCCGCCGGCTCTCCCGAGCCTAAGAGCACGGTGAGCTTCGCGGATGTTCCCGCAGGCAGCTACTACGCCAAGGCTGTGGCCTGGGCTGTGGAGAACGGCATCACGCTGGGTACCGGCGACGGCACCTTCAGCCCCAACGCCACCTGCACCCGCGCTCAGAGCGTGACGTTCCTGTACCGTGCACTGGGCACCGCGCCCACCACGGTGAACGGCTTCACCGACGTGACGGCCGATGCTTTCTATGCTGACGCAGTGGCCTGGGCCGTGGAGAGCGGCGTGACCAACGGTACGTCCGCTTCCACCTTCAGCCCCAACAACGGCTGCACGAGAGCACAGATCGTGACCTTCCTGTATCGCACCATGAAGTAACTTCATACGCAAGCAGCGGGAAACCTCATTCGAGGTTTCCCGCTGTTTTTACTGCCCGGCCGGGGGCGGTTTACAGGGACCGACTCATCCGACTTTTGCAAAATGGTAACCGTCAAATCTAACGGCGTATAGACTCCTATGGGATAATAGTGGTGGGACGTTGCGCAACGTTCCACCACTATTAACGTCAGGGGGGATACGCCATGACATCCATAGAGTTGAAGCACCAGGCACGGCTGCAGGAATGGGCGGGAGCCATTCGGAATTGCAGAAGCAGCGGATTGTCAGTCAGGCAGTGGTGCAGGGAGAGAGGAACCACACCAACTACATACTATCGCTGGGAACGTGAGCTATTGTCTGTTGCCAGTACAGCGAAGGCACTGTCTGAAACGCCTGCGGTTGCATTTGCAGAATTACCAGTACCGAAACAGGTGCGCTGCAACACAACGGAACGTTCCGCTACGCTGCGCATCGGCAAAGAATGATTACCTACTGTCAAGAGATGGTAGGTAAAAGACGTTCAATGCGGAAATGAAGAAACCGGAATTGGCCTTCAAGCGTTTTATCCGCTTTTTGCTGGCACGGGCGGCGATGACCTGGGGCGTGGAACTGATGGCAGGAGCCTTTCGAGTATATCAATTCTATCGACAAGGGCGCATGGGGCGTGTTATAATTATGAAAAACACGGCGAAAGGAGGCGGCGGAGGGATGACAGACGAAACGCTATACCGCCGCTACCTCAACGGCGACGAGGACGCCCTGGGTGCGCTTATGGAGCGTTACGGCACCAAGCTGACCCTCTATCTGGACGGCTACCTCTGCGACCTTCACGAGGCGGAGGACCTGATGATCGAGGCCTTTGCCTATCTCATCGCCAAAAGACCGGCCATCCGGGACGGCGGCTTTCGCGCCTACCTCTACCAGTCGGCGCGGCACATGGCCCTGCGGCTGCTGCACAAAAAGCGGGCGAGAAACTGCTTCTCGCTGGACGCACTGACGGAGGAACCGGAGGCCCGGGAGCTGGTGGAGGAAGCCGTGCAATCGGCAGAGCGGGCGCGGCTCCTGCGGACCTGCATGGGGGAGCTGCACGAGGACTACCGGGAGGCGCTGTTCCTCGTCTATTTTGAGGGACTGAGCCATGCGGAGACCGCCGCCGTCATGGGCAAGCGGGAAAAGCAGGTGGCGGACCTCATTTACCGTGGAAAAATCGCGCTGCGAAAGCGGCTGGAACAGGAGGGGATCACGGATGCGCACAACAGCTGAACGATTGGCCGCGGCCAAACAGCGGGCAAGGGAACTGGAGCGGGCACGGCAGCGCCGCCGTGCCCGTGGGATCCTCTGCGCCGGTACGGCGGCCTGTCTCGTCGTGATCGTTTCCCTCGCGCTGGTCATGCCTGGCATCACGGAGGGATTTTCCGACACGGCGCTGGGCGGCGGCATGGCCGCCAGTATTTTCAGCGGCCGGAGCCTTGGCTATCTCGTGGTGGGTCTGCTGGCCTTCGCGTTAGGCGTGTGCGTGACGGTGCTGTGCGTCCGCTTGCGCGGGCATGAGGGGGACTCGGCGGACGAGGAGCGGTACGATGATTGAGTTCTGGGACTATCTCTCGCAGTTTCTCGCCGTGGCGGCGGGCTTTTGCGCCGCTTTGCGGGTGTATCTCAAGAGCCGCAGGCAGCCGTGGTTTTTGCTGACCTGTTTCTATGGAACCTTCGCCCTGGGCACCCTCTACTGGACGCTGCATCTGCTGCTGCGGCAGGAGACCCCGCAGGTTTTTTACGTCTCCGACCTTGCGTGGCTGGCCAGCTATGTCTTTTTGCTTGCCCTGACGCTGACGCTGCCCGACGCGGGGGAGCGGCAGTCCCGGACGGGGCTGTGCTGGCTGGCACCGGTGTTCTGCCTGCCGCAGTTTGGGCTGTATGTCACCTACGGTGACCTGCTTCTCAATGTCCTCATGTGCGGCTTGACGATGATGCTGGCGTGGTGCGCGGTGCGGGGGCTCGTCTGGGCGAAACGGACGGAAAACGGGCGGCTGCGCCGGTTTCACGGAACGGTACTGGCCTTCATCGCGCTGGAGTACGCCCTGTGGACGGCCTCCTGCTTCTGGGTGAGCGACACCCTGACCAATCCCTACTTCTGGTTCGATTTCCTGCTGACCCTCGTTTTGCTCCTGTTTCTGCCCGCGGTGCGAAAGGCGGTGGAGGCGTGACCTATATCGAAAATGTATTCGTCTGTATGGCGGCCCCGCTGGTGGTGGCGCTGCTGTCTTTAAAACGGGGGCAGCGCGCCGCACTGGTGTTCTGCCTTGCGGGGATGGGGGCCTGTCTGCTCTCCGCCTACCTCAACACCTTCTTTGCCCGGCTTTATCAGGCGGACGCCGTCAATGCCGCCACCCAGATCGCCCCGGTGGTGGAGGAGATCATGAAGCTGCTGCCGCTGCTGTTCTTTCTGGCGGTGTTTGAGCCGACCTTCGCCCGCTTCCGGCTGGCCGCCGTCATCGTGGCCGCCAGCTTTGCCACCTTTGAGAATATCTGCTACCTCACGCAAAACGGCGCGGATCAGATCCTCTTTCTGCTGATCCGGGGCTTTGGCACCGGTGCGATGCACGTGGTCTGCGGGAATGTGTACGGCGGCGTCCTGCGCCCCGTGTGGGACAGCCGCCCCCTGCGGGCGGCCTGCCTGTTCGCACTTTTGTGCGTGGCCATCATCTACCATGCCATCTACAACCTTCTGGTCAGCGCCGGGGGGACGCCTCAGCTCATCGCCTACTTTGTCCCGCTGCCCACGGCGCTGTGCTTCCGGCTGCTGGCGCGGAAGGCCGAGGCGTAAATACAGTCTCATCAGATCGTCCGACAGGACGGTCTGATTTTTTTGAATTTTTTTCAATTTTGGGTGCGTAGTTTTCGCCGTTTTTGTCCCTATGATAATGTAAGGACTTTTTTTCGGGAAGGAGGAAGGGGCATGTATGACACCACGGAGCGCGTCCGGCGTGTGAAGCAGACGGCCCTGCGGCTGATCCAAAAGCGGGAGCGGACGGCGCTGCGGCGGCTGGGAACGCTGTGTACCGTGCTGGCTCTGGGACTGACCGGCGCGCTGGCCCATTTCACCGACGGGGCACCCGGCGCCGCCGTCCAGGGGGCCTACGGCGCGACGCTGCTGGCGGACAGCGCAGGCGGCTATGTGCTGGTGGGCGTGGCGTCCTTTACGGCCGCCGCTGTCCTGACGGTGGTCTGTATGCGCCTGCATGAGCGAGAGAAAAGAGAAAAGAACAATGAGACAGACAAGGAGGGAAACGCATCATGAAAAAAACGATCACCCTGTTATTGACGCTGTGCCTGCTGCTGTGCCTGCTGCCCACGGAGGCTGTGGCCTATTTGGGAGACATCCAGACGGTCGACAGCGGTACCGTGACAGCGAAAAAGCTGAACAGCGGGTCGTGGGAACTGCGAAACGATTATCTTCGCGTGATCGTGCGGAAGGACGGCACGCTCTCCACGGCCCCGGCGGCGGACAGCGCCGACCCCACAGACAGGCAGATGCCGTATTGTAATTTTGTTACATTTAAGGGCTCCGGATATAACAAGCGGGATATCGTGCATCCCGCCGAACTCCGCCTGAAACACATCGTCCCTGTGGACAAAACGCCTAACGGCGCTGCAAAGGCCATCAAGGTGGAGTACGACCTGACGGCCACGGTGTCCGGGAAAACCGTCACAGGAACGACCACGGTCTACTATGAGATCGTAAAGCTGTCTTCGGAAGGCGCATGGGGCGTTCTGACGAGCGTTGACAATATCAAGATCACCAGCGTGGATACTTATGGCGCTCTGGGCATTGAGTTTGAGATGCGATGGGGCTATACCCTCAGCGGCTTTGCCGCCATGGGTCACAGAAACGCCGCTGACAGCCCCGCCCTCAAGCTGAGCCGCACCGTCTACGATCATACAACGGGGAAAGTGCTTTCCACCGAAAACTCCGTGCTCACCAGCAAGGTGGAAAATCTGTATACGGCGTAGGACTATCCGCCGGGGGGTGATTGGTGCTCCAATTACATCACCGAGGTCTATACGGACGGCTACAACTGGGCCAATCCCTTTGTGGGACTGTCGCAATACTATAAAAACGGCACCATCAAGGCCTATCTGCCGAAATGGGTCAGCGTAACGCCGGCCAGTCGCCCCGGCGACACCCGGGTGGAGTGCGGGAATGATGTCGGTTTTTATTTCGGTAATGAAAATGGCAACGCAAATTCCCTGCGTTTCCTTTGGGGCTTCCGCAGCCTGACGAAGCTGACGCAGCCCATCCCCAGCGAACCGGACAAGGTGAATATCTCCATCAGTGCCAAGCGGCTGGCCGTTTTTCCCAACGGCGGCGTGACGGTGGAGTATGTGGCGGACGACGCGGCGCTCTCGGCGCTGAAGCGGCAGTACAAGAAGGACCCCGTCGCCCTCATCAACGGCGATTACAAGAGTACAGACGGCACCTCCTTTGAGTTCACCGGCGGGGCGGCGCTGCTGTCTCCCTCCGTCACGGCGACGTGGGGCAGCGGCGGCAGGCTCGTCATCCACAAGAACGGAACCGTGGAGCAAAACGGCGTGAGCCTGAGCGCGCCCACCTTCAAATTCTACCAGCCCAAAACCGGCGCGGAAAATGACCTGAAAATCTCCCTCACAAAGGATGGCTTTACGTTTGAAATCAAGCCCGAGAAGAACGACGCCATCGTCTATGTGGACATCCCCTACGCCACGGTGAAGCTGAGGAACGCCGCCGCCGACGCGGCGGGAAACTTTGTGTTCAGCGGCGAGATCGGCTTTCAGACCATCTTCGACGGCGCGGAATTTTCGCTGGAAAAGCTGGGTTACGGCTTGAAGGGGAATGAATTCAAGGTCAACGGCGTCCACGCGAAAGGCAGCTTTGACACCGAAAAAATGCTGTCGCTGGAGCTTGCCAAGGTCAAGGGCGAGGTCAATACCTTCAAGGGCAACAAGCGTTACGCCTTTGAACTGGAGCTGAACGTCTTTGACCTCTTTGAGACCAAGGCGGAGCTGGAGCTGACGCGCAGCAAAAAGGACGGCAGCCTGCTGCCCAACACGCTGTATTTCTATGTCAAGGCAAGCCCCGGCATCCCCCTTATTCCGCCCATTCCCGTTGGTCAGCTCAACGGCGGCGGCGCGGGCTTCATGGATCTGGCAAAAACGGTGAACGGCGACTACTTCGCCATTCCGCCCATCAAGCTGCGCGGCACGCTGACGGGCACCTATCTCCACCTCATCGAGGGCACGGGGGATGTGGTGATCGGCCCGAGTGAGATCTCCCTCACGGCAAGTGACGTGGGCATTGTAGGCGCGAAGTTATCCATCATCGATAGCTTTGGCTACGCCCTCAAGCTCAACGGGCAGGAGCAGAAATATGGAAATGAAACCTACACGGGCATCTACTTTGCCGGCTCGGAGGCGCTCGAGCTCAATCTGCCGAGTACAGAGCTTGATGTGATCGTTCTGAAATCCTCCATCGAGCTGGGGGCCTTCGGCGGCGTGAATGAGAACAAGGACAAATTGTATCTCGGCATCGGCGCCAACGGCAAGGTGCAGGGCATCTTGCAGATCCCCAGTAATTTCTTTATCCCCTGCCTCAGAGGGGCAAAGCTGTCGCAAACGGATATTCAGCTGATCATCGGCGGACAGACCACGGCTCGCATTAGCGGCATCAGCGTCAGCGAGGGCATGAAGGATGCGTTTAATAACATCAATGTCTACCTCGGCGCGATGGCACAGACGACGAACTGGCTCTATGATGTGCGCGCGTGGGTCATTCTTCCGAATATCATCAAAACCGACTTCGAAAAGGGTAAGGGATGGGATCTTGAGGGCAAGCTGATCAAAAAGCTGCCCGAGTGGAAATGGGAGGACCACGGCGTGACGCCGGTGGTGCAGGCGGTGTCGCTTGAGGACGGCGAGGAGGCTCTGATGCTGACGGCTCTGGAGCCCGTTGTGCTCACGAACGGCAGCAGTGAAAACTCTAAGGTGATTGAGGTAAAAGTCACCGATCCGGCGGAAACGCCGTATATCCTGCTGGCGTTTGACGAGAGCGTGAGCGAGGAGGATATCAAACAAGCTCTGATTGTTACGAAAAAAGATGAGACCAACCGCATCGACATCAACTGGGTGGGTGAGGACGGTCAAATCAATTCCACCTATGAGATCAACGCAGGCACCGACCTTATCGAGAATGTAGACGGAAACAAATACCGCGTGGTGCTGCTGCGGCTGAAGAGTGGCGGGACTTATGAGGTCAATACAGACTCCCTTACGCTTGTAACGGACAAATCTAAGGGAGTTACCGTTACACCGTTTGAAAAGCTGGGACTAAATTTGAATAGCAGTAGCGGTGTGGTGTCCGGCAAAATCAAGTACGCCGAAGATGATACAACGTATACCCTGCGCACCTATCTTGCCGAGGAAGAGGGCGGCGCGGACTACTTGATCGACGAGCAAATTGTGAAGGATACCCAAAACATTTCCGTCACCGTTCCCACCAGCGGCACACACGCGCCCACGGGCAGTTACTATGTGACCTCCTTCCTAATGACGGAAAAGAGCGTTGAGGTCACCGAGAACGGAGCGAGCAAAACTGTGAACGCCCTTGCCGCCATCGACAGCTGGCAGTCTGACACCACGGTGGACTACACGAACAGCAATCAGCCTGCTGCTCCGGCAAACGTTACGCTGACCTTTGTCGGCAACGAGGTGATGAGGGCTGAATGGGAAGAGGTGTCTAATGTCGACGGCTACCGCGTGACGGTCTATCAGAAAAAGGACGGAAAGTGGAAGGACACCGGCTTTGGCTATGACCTCAAAAAATCCAAAGATGGGCAGTTGGATAACTCCATCAACATGGCGCTGACCGTGGGCGGAAACGCCGTTAAGGCCAGCGGAGAGAACTCTGCTGTGTCCGTTCCCGCCGAAAATCTCGAGGCGGACAAGGACTACAGAATCGGCGTGAGCGCCTATAGAGAGGTGCCGTACTTCACGGAGAGTACAGGGGCGGGCTCTACAGAGAGCACGGAGACCGGCTCCATGGAAGGCGAGGAGACAGGCGCTGCGGAGGGTACAGAGGGCAGTACTGCGGGGAGCGGGGGAACCAGCGCCCCAAAGGCGCTTACCGCGAAGTATTACAGCAAAGAAACGAAGTCTGCCGAAGACGGAGTGCTTCTGCCGAAGTATAAGGAATTGACTATGACGCTCAACGTGAACGGCACCACCGTCAGCGCGGACGAGGACGGCGTGTACCACGCCTATGTGGGCGGCAAGGACGATGATATACTGGCGGTAAGCTGCTCGACGGAGAATGTCACCTATAAGGTCACACGGATGGATACCACTGTTGAAATCGTGCAGGAGACTGACGGCACCTATAGAATTCCCACTTTTGAAGGCAGTCTGATGCTCAAGATCGACGGCATGGTTAAAAACAGCTCTGCCACGGACGTGACCAGTGTGTTCCTGCTGGTGAGCCGCGACGTGACGCCTCCCGTGCTGACCCTCTTCGACCCGGTGTTTTTCGCCAATCGGGACACCGGCGAGTACACCATTACCGGCACGGCGGACGCTGGCAGCGAGATCCTTTACGGCGGAACGGAAAAGATCTATGCCAACAGCAAGGGCCGCTTTACCGTCCCCGGTACGCTGGATACAAACTCCGGCATCCTCACCCTCTGCGCGAAGGACAGCGCGGGCAACGAATCCGCGCAGCAGCTGGCGCTGATTACCCGGCAGACCCGGTATGCCGTCACCGTGAACGGCAGCTATGACGCGCAGAACTCCGGTGCGGGCAGCTATGCGGCAGGCAGCGTTGTCGCCGTCAGCGCAGGCAGCCGCAGCGGCTACACCTTCAACGGCTGGACGTCCGGCAGCAATGTTGTCTTTGATGATCCCAACGCCGAAGAAACGACCTTCATCATGCCGGACGGCAGCGTGACCGTCACGGCAAACTGGTCGAGGGACGGCGGATCGTCCTCGTCTGGCCGGGATGACTCCGATCCCAGTTATGCTGTCGGAATTCCGGACAAGACGGAAAACGGCAGCGTGAGCGTCAGCCCGAAGAACGCCAGCCAGGGCGACCGTGTGACCGTTACGGTGAAGCCGGACGCGGGCTATGAGCTGGACAGCCTCAAGGTGCTTGACAAAGACGGCAAGGAGCTTGAACTGACCGACAAGGGCGATGGCAGATTCACCTTCATCATGCCCGCCGGGAAGGTGGAGGTCAAGGCCACATTCACGGAGGAAGTGAAGATCAGCCCCTTCCGGGATGTTCCCACCGATGCGTATTACTACGAAGCCGTGAAGTGGGCCCAGAAGAAGGGAATCACCGGCGGTATCGGCAATGATCTTTTCGGACCGTATCAGCCCTGCACCCGGGCCCAGATCGTCACCTTCCTGTGGCGGGCCGCCGGTTCTCCGGTGGTGAATTACGCGATGGATCTGGCGGACGTTTCCGGTGACGCTTACTATGCGGAGGCCGTCCGTTGGGCGCTGAGCCAGGGCATCACCACCGGCACGGCTGACGGCCGGTTCGCCCCCGATGCGACCTGCACCCGGGCTCAGGGCATGACCTTCCTGTTCCGGGCATCCAAGGCATCCGCCGACGGCGCGCCTGCCTTCAGCGATGTGGCCGCCGATGCCTACTACGCCGAAGCGGTGAAGTGGGCCACGGACAACGGTATCACCAACGGCACAACGAGCTCTACCTTCAGCCCCGGCAGCGGCTGCACGAGAGCGCAGATCGTGACATTCCTGTGGCGGCTGTATGCGGAGAAGTAATCGCAATATATGTAAAGTGGACTCCCTTGACTGCAAAAGCGGTCAAGGGAGTCCATTTCAACCTATAAAACGGATTCTCTGATGTGGGTTTGCGGCTTCGGCACCTGCTGTGTATGCCGCGGGTAAGCGGTTGATGTTTTAAAAATCGGCTTGCCTAATACACGATCCGAAAGTAATCCAAATATGCTTTACTGGAGTGCTTTGCGCGTCAGTCATCCAACTCCGACTCATACTTGAGGATCGCGCCGGTGGCGGCGTTGATCTCGTAGTCATATTCCATATTACCAGATTTGAACTCGACCTCATAGACGAGTATTCCATCTTCATTGTCCAGTTCGATATCCATGTCATACGCTTCATTTTCACTCACACCTGCGTGATTCAGGGCAATAGATTTTGCCTTGGCGTAGCCAATGTCCTGCGCTGTTCCGGACGGATCGGGCTTCTGATCAGAGAGCTTCGTTGTCACATTTGGCGTGGAAGCAGTGGTCAGCAAGTCCTTCTGTCCGCTGATCACCTTTCCCGTGTAAGCATCTACCAGATACTCGAACTCGCCCCATGCCGTGTGCAGCTCCACCTCGTAGTGGGCGGGAAATTCGTCCAGTTCGGAATCGACCTCCGCTGTGACGGAGTCCAGCGCCGTTGTTCCGGCATACTGCTCCGCAGCATAGGCGGCGGCAGCTTTGCCGATGGGCATGGCAGGCGCACCCGCTTCCGCGAGATCCTTTAGTTCCTCGACTGAGAGCTTTGCCAGTGCGTCAAACTTGAGTGCGGAGTTGAGCGCGAGCACGTGGTTCACCAACGCCGCTTTTCCGGTGGAAATGTTGTTTTCCCGGGCCTGCTGTTCCCGCCCCGCGTCCTGCGTCAGCGTCTGCGTCAGGACGGCGGCCTTTGCTTCGCTGGTCTGCAACACACCGTCCACAGTGCTGGTCAGCTCACGCTGGAGCTTTTCCGCACGGGCGGTATCCTTGTCCTCCACCGAGATCATGATGGCGGAGGAAATGCTGTCGAGATAGCCGTTGCGCACGAGACTTCCCACGATGGCGTTTACCGCCACATCGAGCTTCGCGCCCTTGAGGTCAGCTCCATTGCTCATATCCGCAAGGATGTCTTTTGCATCCTCGTTGAGCGGCGTACAGACGAGCACCTTTTCACTCCGATTCACCTTCAGCTCAATGCTGGGGTTCACATCCAGCGACACCACGGACGCCACCGCGTTCGCTCGCTGGTAGAACACGCCTCCGCCGCCCAGCAGCATTACAGCAAGGCAGGCGGCCACAAGCGTTGTCCATTTTCTATTTGCCATTTTCTTTGTTGTCATGGGAATTACCGTTCCTTTCCGCTCTTCACAGCGGGAGAGAACGCCGTTCACATCATCCGGTGCGGTCTTTTCAAGAGCCGCGGCCAGCCTCTGCTCCATTTTTTCATTGGTCATCGGGCGTCATCTCCTTCCAGAAAAATTCGCATCTTTTTCAATGCTCTGTGATATTTCGACAGGACGGTGGGAAGCGGCAGCTCCAGCAGCGCCGCGATCTCCCGGTGCTTCAGGCCCGTAACAGCGTGGAGCAGCACGATGCGCCGCTCCTCGTCAGTGAGGCTTGCCAATGCGCCTTGCAGCAGCGCACGCTCATCTGCGTCCAGTCCGCACTCCCGCGCGGGAATGGCGTCCCATTCCTCCTCGCTGAGGGCGGCATGGCGTTCCTCCCGCCGCAGGCGCGTCAGGCACAGATTTCGGCATACAGCCAGTAGCCAGCCCATGGGCGAGCCGGTGAGTCGGTACTGCTCCGCACGGTCCCACACCTGCACGTAGACGTCCTGTGTGAGATCCTGTGCGTCGTGTGCGTTTTTGAGGTAGGACAGCGCTAAGCCGTACACCGCCGATCTCGTGCGCTGATACAGCTCCGCCAGCGCTTCGCGCTCACCGCCGGCAATGTGAATCAGCAACTGCTGCAGCTCGTGCCGATCCTCTGCCGGAGCATATTCGGTTGTCATCAGCATACTGAGCATAGGTTTCCATCTCCTGTCATCCGTGTAATGCACGGAAAGGACGATTTATTGCATGAGATTTTTATTTTTTATGATTCTTCAAGTTCAAATTGCCAGTTCTTTTCTGCTGACATAGCTGCATCTCGCTT
>ERZ772902.812-NODE-812-length-28947-cov-12.009241_pt1 | contig 28947 bp, 25 predicted proteins | sample MGYA00511470_ERZ772902 | MGnify/ENA primary metagenome ERZ772902 (study PRJEB29015, sample SAMEA2737717) | human gut metagenome | biome: human gut; feature: human-associated habitat; material: faeces | place: China | collected 2012 ... | reverse complement strand
ACCTGACTGTTAATCAGGGTGTCGCCTGTTCGAGTCAGGCAAGAGGCGCCAGTAATTTGGGCGGCGGGTTTTTGATCCGCCGCCCCTTTTTATCGGTGTAGGCTGTAACCATTCTGTTTCTTTTTTCACATTTTTTTCAAAATTAACGGTTTCTTAAAAAATGTCCTCTTGAAGAAGCTGTCAGATTGTGGTATACTGCACCTAAGCTTTAGGAAGTTTTCCTGAAGCGATGGATCGATCAAAGGGTAGGCGCTCCCTTCTTTTTGATAGCAGCTTGGCCTCTGCTTTGCCTTGGTTCTCCGCAGGGCAGGGCAAAGCAGAGGGCTATGCGCTGCTTTTTGAGAGCGAAGAACCTTTCTCCTGCGTCAAAATCTGCTGAAGATGCTCTGTATTTGCGGTGCGCACAAAGTTTTACTTGTGTATTTGACCGTATTGTGCTAGAATATGGGAGGCAGTTTTGAATATTAGAAAGTTGAAGAGAGATCGTTTCCCATTGGTTGTCGGTCTCTTGTAAAGGAAACATCTATGCGTTATACCTATGTGCGGCAGCACGACACGACCGACTGTGCAGCTGCCAGTCTCGCAATGGTGTGCCTCCATTACAAAAAGGAAATCACCATCACCCGCTTACGCGACATGATGGGTACCGACATGAAGGGCACGAACCTCGTGGGTCTGCAGAAAGCCGCCAATGAGATGGGCTTCAACACGGCAGCTGTCCGTGTGGACCGCGAGAACTTTTTAAGTGATTTTACGCTTCCCTGTATCGCACAGGTCATTACGGATCAGGGCATGACACACTTCGTGGTGGTCTTCAAAAAGACCACCATCAAGGACGACACCGCCCGCCACAAGCATGTGCAGCAGGAAGAGGAACGCAAGGCCGATAAGACCAAGAAGTACAAATGCAAGGACACCGTGATCATCGGCGACCCGGCAAAAGACCTTGAGAAGATCAGCCTTGATGAGTTCTATAAAAACTTTACCGGCGTGTTGCTGCTGCTGAACCCGACTTCCGAGTTCAAGGGCGGCAAGGCGAAAAAGTCCACCAGTGTCAACGGCACGGCGAAGGACGACGGTAAGGGCAAGGAAGAGTTCAGCTACAAGGAAGGCAAGCACCGCATGTTGAAGCGGTACATCGACCTGTTGTGGCCGCAAAAGAAACTCTTTTTCTATGCTATCCTCAGTTCGGTGATCCTGACGGTGATCGGCATCGTCTCCACAGTGTTCAACAAAGCGCTGATGGACGAGGTGCTCCCGTACGGATTGAAGAACTTGCTTGTCTCCTTGATCATCGTGTTCAGCGTGGTCAACCTCACCAGCAACCTGCTCAGCACGGTTCGCGAGTGGATCTTGATCTTCCTGTCCATCAAGGTAGACATCCCGTTGATGATGGGCTACTTCGAGCATGTGTACAAACTGCCGATGAAGTTCTTCGCAACGCGGAAGACCGGCGAGATCACCACCCGCTACTCCGATGCAGGCACCATCAAGTCCGTTCTGACCAGCATGGCGATGAGTATCGTCATGGACGTGGTCATGGCGCTGGGTGTGGGCGTCGTGTTGTTCCGGATGAACTCCACGCTGTTCTCCCTCACCTTGTTCAGCACCGCGCTGAGCTTCCTGCTCGTTATCATCTTCAAGCAGCCGTACAAGCGGATCAATGAAGAAACGATGCAGCAGTCAGCGATCCTGAACAGCCAGATGATCGAGAGTCTGCGCGGCATTGAGACCATCAAGTGCAATGCGTGCGAAGACCGCGAACTGGAAGCGCTGGAACGGGAGTACATCAAGAGCCTGAAGATCAGTCTCCGGTCCAGCAAGATCAGCACCGGGCAGTCCCTGATCTCCACCGTTATCACCACGGTGCTGGGCATGGTCACGACCTATGCCGGTATCATGCAGGTGCTGAACGGTGACCTGACGCTGGGCGGCTACATGGCGTTCAGCACGCTTTCGGGCTACTTTACTTCTCCGGTGAGCGACCTGATCGGGATGCAGATGTCGATTCAGGAAGCTGATATCTCCATGAAGCGTCTGACTGAGATCATGGACTACGAGTCCGAGCAGTCGGAAGACGAGGAGCACACCGAGATGGAGCAGATCGAGGGCGACATCGAGTTCAAGGATGTCACCTTCCGGTATGGCAACCGCAACCCCGCACTGAACCACATCTCCTTCACGATCCCGCAGGGCAAGAAGGTGGCGCTGGTGGGCAGCAGCGGCAGCGGCAAGTCCACCATCACCAAGCTCCTGCTCAAGTATTATGAGCCGGAGAGCGGCGAGATCGATGTAAACGGCATCAACCTCGACGAGTACACCAACGCATCGGTGCGCCGCGCAATCTCTTACGTTCCGCAGAATGTCGAGCTGTTCAGCAAGACTCTGTTTGAGAATATCCGCATTTCCAACCCGAACGCCACCATGGAACAGGTGAAGGAAGCAGCGAAGAAGGCCGATGCACACGAGTTCATCCGCAAGCTGCCGCTGCAGTACAACACCTACTTGGAGGAAGCCGGCAACGGCCTGTCCGGCGGTGAGAAGCAGCGGATCGCTCTGGCACGAGCTTTCCTGAAGGACTCGAACCTCTATATTCTGGACGAATCGACCAGCAGTCTGGATTTTGGCACAGAGAACACCATCTTTGACATGATCTACAACCAACTGGCTGATAAGTCGATGCTCATTGTGGCTCACCGCCTGTCCACCGTCCGCGATTGTGACCTGATCTTGGTCATGGATCACGGCGAGATCGTGGAGCGCGGCACCCATGAGGAGCTGCTGGAGAAAAAGGGCAAGTATTACGAGCTTTGGAACCTCCAGCAGGGCATCTTCCGCCATAAGAAGGAAGCGCCCAAACCTGTGGCAGCGGCCGTTGTTGAGGAAGATGACGACGGTGAAGAGGCCATTACTTATTAAGTTGCAATCGAGTGCGCACTCGATTACATAAAAACGGCTTTTGGAAGGTTGCGCAGCCGGAAAAAAGCCTCAAATTCGATTCAATCATTTGAAGGGAGTAATTCATTATGATGATGCCTGCAAACTACTCTGTTATCGCAGAGAACGAGCTGTCCTATGTCGAGGGCGGCGCATCCTTTATCGATTGGGTTGGCGATCGCACTGCTACCGTTTGGACTGCTGCTAACGTCAAGACCTTCAACACCAACGTTGTGACCATCGTTGGCAACGCTTTCGTTGACGACATGGTCCACAACACTCTGGGCTATGTCTTCGGCGGCAACGCTACTTGGAAGGGCATTGGCGATGCTTTCAAGGGCTTCTTCGTTGCTGAGAACAAGAACGTCGGCGACTCTATTGCTCACACTCTGGGCAATGTTGCTGCTGTTTACCTGCTGGGCAACACCACCGTTGCTAACAAGGCTGGCGACGTGAAGCTGAAGGCTGGTAGCCCCGCTTCCAAGACCTACTATGGCACTACTGATGGCGGTAAGACTTGGACCCCCAGCTTCAAGGTTGTTGGCTAATTTAGTTTAACAACTAAATAGTAAGAGTATTTCATTTGCACCGCCCTACGTTGTAGGCGGGGCAGATGACAATGCCTCGTAATGGTGTGCCAGGAGGCGTGAGCCTTCTGGCACACCTTATTTTTATAGCGTCACTTATTATGTGCCCCGCAACGCCCCGCGCCCGGTGGTGGCTTTGCCGTAAACCGGATGCAACGGCGGGGAGGGGCGGTAATAGGTGATCGTGTGTGGGGAAAATAAAACCATTTGCTCTATCGCAAGTGTAAGCTGCCCCATCGCAAGTGTAAGCTGCTCCATCGAAAGCGCAATCTAAACGGACGTGGTGCGCCGCCGTGAGCGGGCTTGCCCTCTCCGTCATCGCTGACGCGATGCCACCTCTCCCAAAGTGAGAGGCCTTAGCAGTCCGCCAAGTTTCCAGTTCCGCACTTTACGCCCTGCTGCCGCAAGGGGAGCCGAAGGCGTTACGCGGAGACTTCACGCCTTTGCCAAGGGCTCTCCCTTTGGGAGAGCTGGACGCCGTTAGGCGGCCTGAGAGGGCGAGGATGCTGGCGGGGAGACTTTGCCCCGGTTTTGCTGACGCTTACGATGGGGCAAACTTCCGAAAGCCTCAATCTAAACGGACGCAGTGCGCCGCCGGAAGCGGGCTTGCCCTCTCCGTCATCGCTTCGCGATGCCACCTCTCCCAAAGTGAGAGGCCTTGGCAGTCCGCCAAGTTCCCAGTTTATACTTTACGCCCTGCTGCCGCAAGGGGAGCCGTCAGGCGTTGCGCGGAGACGTTCCGCCTTTGCCAAGGGCTCCCACTTTGGGGGAGCTGGACGCCGTTAGGCGGCCTGAGAGGGCGAGGACGGCGGAGGGGACGCTGTACCTAGGTTTAGCAGATGCGTATGATAGGGCAGACCCAAGAAACGGCAGAAAGGGGCATTTTTGTGAAGGAAACCACGGTTGTGAAAAACAACAAAATGCTTCCGGTTGCCCGAAGATTGCGCCGTGAAATGACCTTATCAGAGCAACACCTTTGGTTTCGCTTTCTGCGCTCCTACCCAGTAAAAATCTACAAACAGCGGATCATTGAATCTTTTGTGGTAGATTTTTACTGCGCGGAAGCACGATTGGTTATTGAATTGGACGGCTCACAGCATTATACTGAACAGGGGAAGGCTTACGACGAAGAGCGGAGCCAGATCCTGCGCGAGTATGGCTTGAAGGTATTGCGCTTTTCCAACCGCGAGGTGGAACAGCAGTTCGATGCGGTGTGCGAGAAGATCCATAAAGAAATTCAAGCGAGGGTGTAGGATAACAATTTTCCCCTTTTCCCACAGACGATCACCCATTACCATAAAATCTAATGAAACAGGTGGACAAAACGATGAGAGAAATTCAAGTTGCAGAACACAAGACCCTGAAGCTGACCAACGTGTTGGCGCGGAAGGTGGACGGCAGCGAGCTGGGCAACCTGCCCGTGGTGCTGACCCAGATGCAGAACTTTATCCGCAGCCACAACGCCATGCCCGTTGGCCCCATCATCCAGTGCGTGAAAATGCGCACCGGCCCCAACCCCACGGCGGACATCTACTTTATGCAGCAGGTCAACCAGTTGATCACCCGGCTGGACCCCGGCTACGAGATGGACGCGGTGCTGCGTGTGCGCAACTGCCTCTACGCCCACTATGTCGGCCCCATGGATCACAGCAGCCTCGCCAGCCAGAAGCTCGACATCTATGCCTTTGAGAACGAGATCGAGCGCACCGGCGATGTGTACAGCATCTATGTCAATCAGGACGAAGACGAAGGCGTGCTTGACGTCTTTATGGAGACCAAATAATTATGACGACCATTCAGAATCTTTCCGATCTGCAGGATCGCCGCATCATGATGGAGAAAAAGCTGCCGCCCTTCGGCTATGCGATGATCCTCCTCGTGGCATTCCTGCTGGTGTTCCTGACCATCTGGAGCACCAAGAATTACCGCACCTACGTCAGCCAGTCGGTCGGCACCGTGCAGGCAAGCAATAAAACCTACATCATGTCCAGCTACTCCGGCACCCTGACCGAGCTGAACGTCTCTGAGGGCAGCTACGTCAACGAGGGCGACCTCATTGCCCACATCAAGAGCACGGACATCGATATGCAGACCGACGGCTACAAGAGCCAGCTGGAGATCTACGAAAAGCAGAAGTCCCAGTACGAGAAGCTGCTCAAGTCCATTCAGGACGACAAGAACTACTTCAGCGAGACGGATATCGACGATCAGCCGTACTATTATCAGTACGAGAACTACAAGAGCCAAGTACAGCAGAAGGCCTTTGACGCTTCGCCCTATCAGGCCGCGGGCTACTCCGACGAGCAGATCAAGGCCCTGATGGAGCAGAACCAGAGCGAGATCGAGTCACTGTACTACTCCACTTTGCAGTCGGTGACCGCGAACCTGACCAGCGTTCAGGCCAACATCGACAACCTGCAGACCCAACTGGACGCACTGGAAAGCGGCGCGAACGATTACTACATCTATGCCCCCACCTCCGGCGTCATCCACATGGACACCCCCTACAAGGAGGGCATGGTGCTGAGCGCCGGTTCCGCGCTGGCCACCGTCGCCAGCGAGAACAGCGACCTTGAGGTGGTGGCGGCCCTGACCGTCAGCGACCGGCCCCTCGTCAACGTGGGCGACCCATGCAAGATCGCCATCACCGGCCTGTCCGAGTATTCCTACGGCAACCTGACCGGCACCGTCACTTCCATCGACAGCGATGTGAACTCCAGCACGTCCGGCTCCTACTACAAGATGACCATCAAGCCCAACAGCACCTATGTGGTGAGCAACGGCGGCGACAAGGTCGATCTGGCCAACGGCATGAGCGTGACCGCCCGTGTCGAGTACGACGAGCTGACTTACTTCGACTACGTGATGGAGGCTCTGGGCGTTTTGTTCCGTTAAACAGCGTCCATAAACCAACGCCCAAAGAGGTACGATAGAATGAAATTGAACCCGAAACAGTTGGCCGTAAGCGCCGCGCTGCTCACCCTGCTGGCCGCAGGGGCCGCGCTGCCCGCCACAGCCGCCAGCCCCATTTCTGCCCCCGCGGCCATCACCTTCCCGTGGAGCGCCGTCGCCACCGAGAGCGTGGAGACCGGCGATTATGCCGCCTCCATGACCGTGGGCACCGCGCAGCAGCTTTCGCCGGTGGTCACCCCCGCCAAGGCCGCGAAGCGCAACGGCGTCAGCTACGTTTCCGATAACCCGAACATCGTCTCGGTGACGGAGGACGGCGTGGCACAGGCCGTCGGCCTCGGCACGGCCCAGATCACGGCCACCTGCGGCGGCGTGAGCTGCACCTATGCCATCACCACCCAGCCCGACAGCACGATGATCGCCACCGAGATGGACATCACGCTGGCGTCCAGCACCATCGCGGTGGGCGATCACACCAACGTCTCGCTGGCGGTCCTGCCCACTACGGCGGCAAATTACATCGATGTGACGCTGACTTCTTCCGACCCCAGCGTGGCCACCGTCAACAACTTCGGCAAGGTGACGGGCATCGCCCCCGGCAAAGCGACCATCACGGCTTCCGCCGGCGATGTGAGCTGCTCGGCGACGGTCACGGTGGTGGCGGCGTCCAGCTCCAGCACCGGCGCGACGGAGTCCCTCTCCCTGAACACGAACTACCTCGTGCTCAAGCCGGGCGCGTCCGGCAAGATCACCGGCTCGGTGGCGCCCTCCACGGCGTCCCAGTCCCTGACCTTCACCAGCCGCGATAAGAGCATCGCCACCGTCAGCGCCAGCGGCGTTGTTACCGGCGTTTCCACCGGTGCGACCTCCGTGGTCGTCTCCAACGGCACGGTCTCTTCGTCGGTGACGGTCATCGTCAACCGCACGGCGTCTTCCAGCAGCAGCGGCGGCACCGCCGACGCCGACGGCACCGAACCCGCCGACGGCGACCCCATCGTGAACGCCATCGAGAATGCGGCGTCGGACACCATCACCTACCCGCAGGAGCAGGTGCCGGTGATCACCACCGAGATGCTCAACGCCCTGCGCACCACGGGCCGCACCCTCGTGCTCAACGCCAAGGACTACACCCTGACCGTGGACGGCAGCGCTATCCGCAACACCACCAGTGAGATCGCCACCGCGCTGACCTTTACGCCGGACGAGAACGGTCTCCGCTTCACCCTGAACGACGGCGGCGAGATGCCCTGCGGGGTGCAGATCGCCCTGACCGGGGAGAATGCAGCCTACAGCCGCCTCTACCTGCACAACAGCGTCAGCGGCAAGTGGCAGTTCCTGAACAGCTACAAGGACGGCGTCCTCCACGCCGATGTGGCGGGCGAGTACCTGCTGACGAACCAGAATCTGCGGTTCACCAGCATCAACTGGACCTTCTTCATCGGGGCCGGTGTAGTGGTCGTCGCCTGTCTGATCGCCTATATCGCGGTCAAGAAGCGGTATTGGTTCTGGTAAGAGAATACGTTAAAACGAAAAACTCCCGGACACTTCGTCCGGGAGTTTTTGCGTAGAAGGGAAACCTTACTTCGATCCAATCGTGCCTTCGCCGTCCAGCGCTTCCTCCAGCGTGTGCCACGCGAGGACCGCGCACTTGACGCGGGCGGGAACATGGGCGATGCCCTGCAGCGCGGCGGCGTCTTCGAGGTCGTCGAGCTGCTCCGGGGTGATCTTGCCCTTGATCATATCAAAATACAGGCCGATGAGGCGGTGTGCGTCCTCCACGGTGCGGCCCTTCACGAGGTCGATCATCAGGGAGGCCGACGCTTGGGAGATGGCGCAGCCGGTGCCGATGAACCCGGCGTCCTCAATGACGCCGTCCTTGACCCGCAGCTGAAGGGTGATGTCGTCGCCGCAGCTGGGGTTGACGCCCTCAAGGCTGTGGGTGGCCCCCTCGACGGGGTGGCGGTTCTCCTTGCTGCGGCTGTTTTCGGTAATGATCTGGGTGTAAAGCTCGTTCAGATTCATAAACCCATCACCTTTCGTACATTTTCGAGATGATTCAGCAGCGCGTCGATGTCTTCCGGCGTGTTGTAGATGGCCACGCTGGCGCGGCAGCAGGAGCCGATGCCGAGGAAGTCCATCAGGGGCTGGGCACAGTGGTGCCCGGCCCGGATGGCCACGCCGCCCGCATCCAGAATGGTGGCAACGTCGTGGGGGTGGACGTCCTGCACATTGAAGGACACCACGCCGAACCGCTTGGCGGCGGTGGGGTCCCCGTACACGGTCAGCCACGGCATATCGGCCATGCCCTTGAGCATCCGCTCCAGCAGGGCGTGCTCGTGATCCATCATGGTCTGCCAGCCGATGTGATCGATGTAGTCCAGCGCGGCGGCAAAGCCCACCTCGCCGCCCACGTTCCGGGTGCCCGCCTCAAACTTGCGGGGACCCTCGGCCCATGTGGCGCTGTGCTCATGGACCGCGCCGATCATGTCGCCGCCGCTGAGGAAGGGGGGCATCTTGTCCAGCAGCTCCCTGCGGGCGTAGAGGGCGCCCATGCCCATGGGGGCGTAGAGCTTGTGGGCGGAACAGGCCGCGAAATCCACGTCCAGCGCCTTCACGTCCACGGGCATGTGGGGCGCGCTCTGGGCGCAGTCCAGCACCACGACGGCCCCGACAGCGTGGGCGCGGGCCACGATCTCTTCCACCGGGGCCCGCAGCCCCAATACGTTGGACACCATGCCGATGGCCACGAGCTTGGTCTTGGCGGTGATCTTCCGGTCCAGCTCATCGGTGGTCAGGTGGCCGTCCGGGCCGGGGTAGAGGTACACGAGGGCTGCGCCCGTGGCCTCGGCCACCCGCTGCCACGGCACGAGGTTGGAATGGTGCTCCGCGACCGAGATCACGATCTCGTCGCCCGCGTGCAGGAAGTGGAGCCCGTAGCTGTAGGCCACAAGGTTCAGGGACTCGGTGGTGTTCTGGGTGAAGACGATCTCATCGTCCTCCGCGTGGAAGAACTGGGCCACCCGGTGCCGGGCCCCCTCGTGGGCGTCGGTGGCCCGCATGGCGAGGTCATACACGCCCCGGTGGGGGTTGGCGTTGTCGTGGGTGTAGTAGCGGGTCACGGCGTCCAGCACCTGCGTGGGGTGCTGGGTGGTGGCGGCGCTGTCCAGATAAACGAGCCGGGTGCCGTTTTCGTCGGCGCTCAGGATCGGGAAATCCTTAATCCATGGATTCTGCATCGTCGAGCCTCCTTGCTGCCGCCTCGCGCACTTCGTCCTGAAGCGCCGCGAGGGGGATCTTTTCAATGGCCGGGGCAAAGCGGGCGTCCACCATCAGGCGGCGTGCCTGTTCCTCGGAAAGGCCGCGGGAGCGCAGGTAGTAGAGCTTGGCCTCATCCAGCCGCCCGATGGAGGCAGCGTGCTGGCCCTCGACCTCTTCTTCGCCGCAGAGGATCAGCGGCGCGGTGCGGTTGCGGGCGGCGGGGCTGAACAGCAGCACATCCTCGCTCTCGTGGCCGACGCCGCGCTTGGCACCCCGGCGGAAGTCGATGGTGCCGCGCAGGATCTTATCGGCATGGCCGGTCAGGACGCCGGCAGTGTGCATCTCGCACAGGGTGTCCTTGGCGGTGTGAACGGAGACATCGTTGTGATCCAGCACGGCGTTGCCGCTGCCGAAGTAGACGGCATCAAGGTCGTACTCGCTCTTGGAAGCGGCGAGCTGTGCCTTGGCACCGCATGCCGAGAGGGCACCGCCCAGCTCGATGCGCACCTGCTCCACCTTGGCGCTCTTGGCTTCCTCGATGGCGACGGCGTTCCAGCGGCGGGCGTGAGAGCCCAGCAGCTGCACCTGCACCAGCTTGACGTGGGCGTTCTCGCCCGCGCGAATGCGGGTGAGGGAAGCGGCGGCACCGTTTTCAGCGTCGCCCCGCACCACCTGCACCACGGTCAGGCTGCTGCCCGCCTTGGCGTCCACGGAAAGGACGCTCAGGGCGTTGGGGTGGGCAGCGTCCAGCGTGACCTCAAAGAGGGCGGGCGCTTCCACCTTGGTATCTTCGGCCACCGTCAGCGCATGGCGGACGGTGGCATTTTCCAGCAGATAGGTATCGACGGCCTCGCCCATGCCGCTCTCCGAAAAGGCGGTGAAGTCGTTCTCGGCTTCGCCGACCCCGGCGGGCAGAGTGAAGGCGATGTTCGCTTCACCCCAGTCGTCGCCGGGGATCTCCGGCAGCGCCGCTGCTTTGGGAGCGCTGTTGACGCCGCACTGGTTCCAAGTAGGAACCGGCAGACGATTCATGTTCAAGTCATTCATAACACTTCCGGCCCTCCTTTCAGCCGATGCTGCCCTTCATTTCGAGGTGGATGAGGTTGTTCATCTCCACCGCGTACTCCACGGGCAGCTCCTTGGCAATGGGCTCTGCAAAACCGCCCACGATGAGGGCGCGGGCATCCTCTTCGCTCAGGCCGCGGCTCATCAGGTAGAAGACCGCTTCCTCGCTGATGCGGCCGATCTTGGCTTCGTGGCCCACATCCACCGCGTCGCAGCGGATGTCCATCTCCGGGATGGTGTCGGAGCGGGAGCGGTCGTCCAGCATCAGGCTCTCGCAGGAGACGGCGCTGCGGCTGTTCTTTGCGCCCGGCAGCACCGTGACGGAGCTGCGGAAGTTCGAGATGCCGCCGTCCCGCGCGATGGATTTCGTCGTGATGTGGGAACTGGTGTTGGGGGCCGCGTGGACCACCTTGGCACCGGTGTCGAGGTCCTGCCCGGCACCCGCAAAGGTGATGCCGGTGAACTCCATCCGGGCACCCTCGCCCGCCAGAATGCTCATGGGGTAGAGGCAGGAGGTATGGGAGCCGAAGGAACCGGAAACCCATTCGATCGTGCCGCCCTTTTCCACCTTGGCACGCTTGGTGTTCAGGTTGTACATGTTCTTCGACCAATTCTCAATGGTCGAGTAGCGGACGCGGGCGTTCTCGCCCACATAAATTTCCACGCAGCCCGCATGGAGGTTGGCCACATTGTATTTCGGGGCCGAGCAGCCCTCGATGAAGTGGAGGTAGGCACCCTGATCCACGATGATGAGGGTGTGCTCGAACTGGCCCGCACCGGGGGCGTTCAGGCGGAAGTAGGATTGCAGCGGGATCTCCACATGCACCCCGGCGGGAACGTACACGAAGGAGCCGCCGCTCCACACCGCCCCGTGCAGGGCCGCGAACTTGTGGTCGGTGGGGGGCACCAGCTTCATGAAGTGGCTCTTGACCATGTCAGCATAGGGGCCGGTGAGGGCGCTTTCCATGTCGGTGTAGACGACGCCCTGCGCGGCCACCTCGGCTTTGACGTTGTGGTAGACCACCTCGGAGTCGTACTGCGCCCCCACGCCGGCCAGCGAAGCCCGCTCGGCCTTGGGGATGCCCAAGCGCTCAAAAGTGTTCTTGATGTCCTCCGGCACCTCGCTCCACTTGCCCCGCATCTCGGTGTTGGGGCGGACGTAGGTGACGATATTGCGCATATCCAGCCCTTCGATGGAAGGGCCCCAGTTCTGCACCGGCATCTTGTTGTAAATTTCAAGGCTCTTCTGGCGGAACGCGCGCATCCACTCCGGGTCGTGCTTTTCCTCGGAAATTTTGGCCACGATGTCGGGTGTCAGGCCGGAATTTACCTCAAAGGCGGCGTTTGCGGCGTCCTTGATGTCGTAAATGCTGCGGTCCACTTCGGCAACGTCGGTCTTTTCGGTCTCAAAGGCTCTCATTTCGCTTCGTCCTCCTTCAGCGCGTGGAAGCCCTCCTCGATGATCTCGTTCACAAGGCTGCCATCGCCGGTGCGCACGATGCGGGCATCGTCCAGCACATGCACAAAATCCACATTCAGGCCCTCAAGGATCTTGGCGTTGTGGGTGATGATGATGAGGGCGTTCTCCTCGTTGTGGTAAGCGCGGACGCCCTGCGCCACGGTCTTTACGGCGTCCACGTCAAGGCCGGAGTCCGTCTCATCCAGCAATGCCAGCTTCGGCTTGAGCATGAGGAGCTGCAAGATCTCGCTCTTCTTCTTCTCGCCGCCGGAGAAGCCCACGTTCAGGTAGCGCTCGGCATAGCTGGGGTCCATGCCAAGAGCCTCCATCTGCTGTGCCAGCTCCTTGCGGAAGGCGAAGACCTTGACGGGTTTGCCGGTGATGGCACCCTGTGCGGTGCGCAGGAAATTTTCCAGCGTGATGCCGGGGATCTCCTCCGGCGTCTGAAAGGAAAGGAACATGCCCAGCTTTGCGCGGACGTCCGCGCTCTCGTGGGTCACATCCTGCCCACGGAAAACAATGCTGCCGCGGGTGACGGTATAGCGGGGGTCGCCCATCAGGGCGCTCATCAGGGTGGATTTGCCCGCGCCGTTGTGGCCCATCAGAACATGGGTCTCGCCGGGGTTGACGGTCAGGTTCAGGCCGTCCAGAAGCACCTTCTGCTCCTCGCCGACCGTGACCTGTAAATCTTTGACTTCCAGCAGGGGACTGCTCATAGGATCTACCTCCTTGTAACGCAATACCGCACGCACTCTCAATTCCGAGTGGTGCGGTAGGATAACTCTCGACCATTATACTATACCAACTTTCTAGGAATTGCAAGGGGTGTCAAAAAAGATTAACACTCTTCGGCGCTTATACCAAGAAACGGTGGAGAACTTCCGGCCCCCTTTGTGCAGGGTGAAGTGCGACAAGAAAGAGCGGGAACTCTGTGCCGCACACAGGGTCCCCGCTCTTTTCTCAGTTTTCGTTACAGTTTCCGGTAGCCGGAAGGCTCATCGTCCTTGCAGCGGCGTTCCATCAAAAAGGTGTCCAGCCAGCGGCCGTGGCAGTCCCGCGCGATCCGCTCACGGCGGCCCACAAGGCGGAAGCCGCATTTCAGGTGCAGCCCCTTGGAGGCGGCGTTGTCCTGCAGGACGGTGGACTGCAGCGTCCAGTACCCGGCCTCCTCGGCTTCTTGGCAGAGAGCGGTCAGGAGCTGGGAACCCAGCCCCCGGCCCCGGAAGCGCTCACCAATGTAGATGCTGATCTCGGCCACGCCCCGGTAGCACCAGCGCGGGTCCACCCGGTGCAGGGCGGCCCACCCGGCCAGCACGCCGTCATCCACCACCACAAGGCGGCATTCCTTGGTGTGGGAGGCATCCCACGCGGTATAAGGCGGGCAGTCGGTCTGGAAGGTGGCGTGCTCGGTGGCAATGCCTTCCAGATAGATCTTGGCGACTGCGGACCAATCTTCCGGCGTCATGGACCGGACTGTGATCTCGTTCATACATTCCCCTGACCGGAGCCGCAATGCTCCGCATTTCCCTCACAAAACTCCTTCTGGTAGCTTCAGTATAGCAGACTTTTCGGCAAAGTACAACGGCTCAGACGGGCCGGGCAGAGAACCCAGCACTTTGATGCCGAGGCTGCGCAGGCAGGACTGCTTTTCCCGCAGCAGGGGCGCCGCGTCCGGCTTTTCCGGCGCATGGGCGTCGCAGCCGACGATGACCTGCTCCTTTTTTATGGCAGAAACCTTTCCGAAAAGGATCGGTTGTGATACAATAGAGTAAATAGTTTGGGCTGTATTCGCCCGTGCAGGGAATCATTATAGACCACTTCGCGGAAAAATGCAATCCGGGCGGCAGCAAAGGAGCGTACTCATGAAAAGGAGAACGAAGCTGGCAGCGGCGCTGTGCTGTCTTGGCCTGATGATGACGCTGGCGCTGCCTGCGTTTGCGGCGGGCACCATCACCACCGAGACCACGATGGGCGAGATCCGCTCGGACCCCCGCGTACAGGCTTCCGGCATCTGGACCTACCAGAAGGCCAACGATGACCCGGAACCGAAAGCCGCAGAGACCACCCTGCGGGACTATGTGGGCGAATCCATGGCGGACGACTGCGCAAAGATGATAAACGCCCTGCTGGACCGGTACGAAGCGGGCGGGCAGGTAACTTATAAAGTCTACACCGAGGAGGAGATCGCCGCGCAGCCCACCCGGAACGATGTGGAGCTGTATTATCTCCCCGCCGAAACGCCGGGCGGCAAGTATGTCATTGTGATGTCCGGCAATGTGCTGAACAAGACCTCCAACCTCTCCGAGGGCTATGCGACCGCGTGGCAGCTCCACGAGCGGGGATATGCCGTCTTTGTGCTGCGCTACCGCGTCTTCCAAGAGGCAAAAGACAACGCCCCGGTGGATGATCTGGGCCGGGCCGTGCAGTACATCACGGCCCATGCCGAGACCTTCGGCGCCCAGCCGGAAGATTACGCGCTGCTGGGCTATTCCTCCGGTGGCCATCTGGCGGGCATCTTCGGCTCCGAGGCCCACGGCTACCGCAATTATGGCGTCCCCCGGCCCGGTGCGCTGATCTTGGGCTACCCCATTAACGACTTCTTCGAGTATAAGCCGATCTACCATCTGGCGATGGACCCCCACACCCTGCAATCCCGCTATTATGAGTGGACCATCTCCGGCTGCATCACCGACGACTACCCGCCCGTGTTCCACTGGTACGGGATGGATGATTATGTCTTCCCGCTGCTGTGGTATCCGGCTCAGCGCCCGGCACTGAACAAGGCCTTGCAAGCACATCACATCCCATATGAAGAGCGGCTTTACAAGCGGGCGACCCATGGTGTCGGCACTGGAACGAACACCGACGCGGAAGGCTGGCTCGACGACGCCGCTGCCTTCTGGGAAGCCCAGACCGCTGAATAACAGAGAAGGAAACCGTACATGACGAACCGGAATCGAATCTTGCGCATCCTGCTGGCTGCATTGGCCCTTCTGGCGGTGCTGGCCCTGCCCGCTTTTGCGGAAGGGGAAAAAGGGGAAGCCAACATCACCCCGCAGACCACCATGAAAGAACTGCGGGAGAACCCCAGCATCAAAGGCTCCGGGCTGTACACCTATGTGTACGTCTGGGAGCGGGACTGCGGCTTTTTGCAGAACAGCAAGGACAACGACACCCTGCAGCAGGTCATCGGCAAGCAGTCGGTCAACAGCTGCGTGGCCGGGATGAATCTCATCATCGAGACCTACAACGCGGGCACGCAGATCACCTATAAGCTCTTTACCCCGGAGGAGATCGCGCAGGACAAGAGCCGCGACCATGTGGAGCTGTATTATTTCCCGGCGGAACAGCCCAACGCGAAGTACGCGGTGGTGCTTTCCGGCAATGCGCTGTTCTACAGCGGTGAGATGCGGGGCGGCGTTTCGACGGCATGGGAGCTGCACCAGCGGGGCTACGCGGTGTTCGCGCTGCGCTACCGCATCGGCAAGGAGGCCAAGGACAACGCCCCGCTGGAAGACCTTGGCCGGGCCATCCAGTTCATCACCGCCAACGCCGAGACCTTCGGCGTCCGCACTGAGGACTACGCCCTGCTGGGCTATTCCTCCGGCGGGCAGATCGCGGGGGTGTTCTGCGGCAAGGAGCTGGGCTACCGGAACTACAATGTGCCCAAGCCCGGTGTGCTGCTGCTGGTTTACCCCATCAACAACTTTTATGAGGCAAAACCGATCTACCACCTGCTGCTGGATACCCACGGCGACGGCCGCCGCTATTACGATCATAACATCTCCGACTGCATCGATGCGGATTACCCGCCCACGTATTTCTGGTACGCGCGGAACGATGTGATGCTGATGGCGTTCAACTATTGGCAGCAGGGCCCCGCGCTGCAACAGGCGCTGGCGGCGAACGGCGTGCCCTATCAGGAGCGCGTCTACCGCTGCGCCCAACACGGCGTCGGCGTCGGGGAAGGAACTGACGCCGAGGGCTGGATCAAGGAAGCGGTTGCGTTCTGGGAAGCGCACACCGCCCCATAAAACGAAAAAAGGAAGTGTGAACACAAGATGCAGAAAACACGAACCGGCCGGGTGCTGGCGGCCACGCTGGCCCTGCTGGTGGTGCTGGCCCTGCCCGCCTTCGCCGAAGGCAAGAAGGGGGAAGCCAACATCACCCCGCAGACCACCATGAAAGAACTGCGGGAGAACCCCAGCATCGCGGACTCCGGCTTTTATACCTATTCGCAGGATAAGGACTGCCCGCCGGGCCAGCGCCTGTGGGAACGAACCACGCTGGAACAGTACACCAACCGCTATGTGGCCCAAGGCAGCGCCGACGGCATGAACCTCGTCATCGAAAATTACAACGCAGGCGTCAAGGTGACCCACCTGTTCTACACAATGGATGAGATCGCGCAGGACTCTACCAAGGCGAAGACGGCACTGTTCTATTTCCCGGCCAAGGAGGCGGGCGCGAAGTATGCCCTCGTCATCCCCGGCAGCGGCTGGAACGAGAGCGCTGAGCTGGAAGAGGGGGCATGCACTGCGTGGCAGCTGCACGAAATGGGGTATGCCGTCTTCGTGCTGCGCTACCGCATCTGGACGGATGCAGGGGATAACGCCCCGCTGGAGGACATCGGCCGGGCGGTACGGTACATCACGGAACATGCCGCAGAGTTCGCCATCCAGCCGGAAAACTACGCCATCGTGGGGTATTCGATGGGCGGGCATCTGACCGGGCTGTTCGGCTCTGACGCTGTAGGATACAAAAATTATCAGGTTCCGGAACCGGCGGCGCTGCTGCTGGGATATCCGGTCAACAATATGACGCTGGTGAAAGGGGCATACCGCTTTTTGCAGGACCCCGGCATCCGGGAGCCTCGCTATTACACAATGAATGTTTCAGATTATGTCACCGACGATTTCCCGGCCACGTACCACTGGCATGGAAAGGACGACATCACGCTGTTTGCCCTGAACGCAGCCCAGCAGGAACCAGTGTTGGAAGCAGCCCTTGCAGCACACAATGTGCCGCACAAGTATATCGTGTACGATCATGCCCCCCATGTCAGCGGCATCGGCACCGGAACGGATGCCGACGGCTGGCTGTACGACGCGGCGGCGTTCTGGGAAGAACAGGCGGCGCAGAAGACGGCACAGCAGCCCGCCGCATAACGACGAAAGCAAAAAGAAAGGAATGGTTCGATGAAGGATCAGAACAAGGCATTCCGCAGCCTGAACGCAGGGCTGCCGGACGATGTGGAGCGGCTGAAGGCCGCGGGCTATTACCAAGAGGCCATTGAGCGAATCGACGAATATCTGGCTGAGGACTGGACCGACACCCAGAACAGCCCCCGCAGCCAAGGGCTTGACCCGGTGGGCGGCCCGCTGCCCCAGAACCCGACGCCGCAGGGCGTGGAGGCGCTGCGGGAAGCGATGCTGGCGCAGCGGGAGATGATGCGCCGCCTCCCGGCAGAATACTGCTACACCGAGGCCGAGGCTGTAGCCCGGATGCAGGGGCTGGTGAAGGACTTCACCGCCGAAGAGTTCCGCCAGCTCGTCAAGCACGGCCGGGTGGACTGGCGGTTCGTGGAAGGGGAAAAGCACTACCTCGACCGCTTCGCCGAAACGCTGCTGGCCACCCATGCCGACCTTGCGGCCCGGCAGCTGGACCCGCCCGCGCCGAACACCGCCGCGCGGGAGTTCCGCCGCCGCCAGCACGAGCAGATGGAGCAGACCGGCAACGCCAGCGCCCGCATCACCCTGCGCACCAGCGTCGGTATGTCGGACGAAGCTTTTGCCGAAGCGCTGGCCAAGGCCAAGGCGGAAGGGCGGAGCAGCGTCCATGTCCGGGCGTGGCTGCCGATCCCGGCGGCGTGCCTTTCCCAGAGCGAGATCGAGCTGCTTGATCTCACCGAGCCGCCCGCCCGCATTGCGGACGAAAATGCGCCCCAGCGCACCGTGTACTGGGAGGCCGACCTTGCCGAGAACCGCCGCTTCGGCGTGCAGTACCGCTACCGTGAGACGGCTGCTTATACCGACCCGCTGGACTTCACCCCCGACGCAGAGCAGCCGACCTTCGACACCGGGGAGGAAGCACCCCACATCGTCTTTACACCCTACCTGAAAGCGCTGGCCCATCAACTGACCGACGGCATTACCGACCCGGCGGAAAAGGCCAAGCGCATCTATGATTACGTTACCCTGAACGTCCGCTACCACTACCAGCCCGCCTACTTCGTGCAGGAGTGTCTGCCCGACCACTGCGCGCGGGACCGCCGGGGCGACTGCGGCATCATGGCGCTGACCTTCATCACCCTCTGCCGCATCGTGGGCATCCCGGCCCAGTGGCAGAGCGGCCTGTCCGTTTCCCTCACCGGGGTCGGCTGCCACGACTGGGCCATGTTCTACATCGCACCGAAGGGCTGGATGTACGCCGATTGTTCCTTTGGCGCCTCCATGGCGCGGCTGGGGGACGAGACCATGCGCCGCCACTACTTCGGCAGTCTGGACACCGGCCGCATGGTGGCAAACCGCGCCTTCGAAGCGCCTTTTGACCCGCCCATGACCGGTTTCCGCTCCGACCCCTACGACAACCAGTCCGGCGAATGCGAAGTGGACGGCGTGGGCCTTTACGGCGATGCCCTCGACACCCGCAAAGAGCTGGTGGACTACGAACTTTTGGAAGAATAAGACCTTAAACCGGGTCCCGCCCAGTACGGCGGGACCCGCATTTTCAACGTTTCAGATCAGGAGAACCCAATGGAATATCTGGCAGGACTTTATACCCTTTTGCTCGTTGCCATCTGCTTGGAACTGGCCGTGGTGCTATGGCGCACCGGCAAAAAGCAGAATGCCGCGCAGAACAATGAGGAACTCAAGCGCTGGATGCAGCAGCAGTTCGACGCACAGGCCAAAGATCTTGCGGCCCAGCAGGCCGCGCTGGCGGAGCAGAACTACACCGCCATCCGCAGCGTGAGCGAGACATTACAGACCGCCGTGCAGAACATGAGCACCACCCTCGCCCAAGGGCAGAACGGCCAGCAGCAAATTCTGGAACGGCGCTTGCAGTCGCTGGAAGCAGCCAACAGCCAGAAGCTCGAAGAGCTGCGCAAGACGCTGGCCGACAGCATGACAGCCCTCCAAGCCGAAAACACCCGCAAGCTGGATGAAATCCGCCGCACCGTCGATGAGCAATTGCAGGACGCCTTGCAGAAGCGGGTGACCGAGAGCTTCAAGGCCGTGAACGCCCAGCTCGAACAGGTGTACAAGGGCCTCGGCGAGATGCAGAGCCTTGCGGCGGATGTGGGCGGGCTGAAGCAGGTGCTCTCCGGCGTCAAGACCCGCGGCATTCTGGGTGAAATTCAATTGGGAGCCATCCTCGAGGAGATCCTCGCCCCGGAGCAGTACGAAACGAACGTGGCCACCATCCCCGGCAGCACCCAGCGGGTCGAGTACGCCATCAAGATGCCGGGCGTGGACGGCGGCACCGTCTGGCTCCCCATCGATTCGAAGTTCCCCGGCGACACCTATGCCCACTTGCAGGACGCACAGGCTTCCGGCAATGCACAGGCCGTGGAAAACGCCCGGCACGCGCTGGAACTGGTGCTGCGCAGCGAGGCCAAGGACATCCACGAAAAATACGTCGAGCCGCCCTATACCACCACATTCGGCATCCTCTTCCTGCCCTTTGAGGGCCTGTATGCCGAGGTGGTCAACGCGGGGCTTCTGGAAGTGCTGCAGCGGGATTATCAGGTCAATGTGGCCGGCCCCAGCACCATGGCCGCTCTACTGAACAGCTTACAGATGGGCTTCAAGACCCTCGCCATCCAGAAGCGCTCCGGCGAGGTCTGGCAGCTGCTGGGCGCGGTGAAGACCGAGTTCGACAAGTTCGGGCAGGGCCTTGCCAAGATGCAGCAGCGCCTCCGCCAGACCGACGAGGAGCTGGACAACCTCATCGGCGTGCGCACCCGCGCCATCAGCCGGAAACTGCGGAGCGTGCAGAGCCTCGACGAGGAGAGCGCGGCAACGCTGCTGGAGCTGGACAGCGAGCCGGGCCGCCCGGTCACCGCACAGCTGCCGGAGTAACATGGCAAGCTCATCCTTCGTACAACCTCTCCGTCAATGCTTCGCATTGCCACCTCTCCTAGTAGGAGAGGCCTTGGCAGTCCCCACAGAGTTTCCGGTTTCGCCAGAGGCTCCCCTACTAGGAAGGACTCCCTCCGGCCGGAGGGAGATGTCGCGTATGCGACAGAGGGTGGACGCCTGTCGAGCGTGAGCGAGACTGAGAGGTTGTATAGAGACGAGCCTTGCAATGTGGGTATCCTTGTGCTATACTAAGAACGGTTCTTAGTAAAAACTTCCGGTTCGCCGGAAAAACGATAAAATCAGAGAAAGGTTGTCTTCTATGAGCGTGAAAAAGATCAGCGATGCCATTCTGGGCATCGGTGTGGATGATACCACCATCGACCTGTTCGAGAGCCAGTACCCCGTGCCCACGGGCGTCAGCTACAACTCCTATGTCATCCGGGATGAAAAGACCGCGATCCTCGATACGGTGGATGCCCGCGCCACCGACCCGTGGCTGGAAAATCTGGCCGAGGCACTGGGCGGCGCAGCCCCCGATTACCTTGTCGTCTCCCACATGGAGCCGGACCACGGTGCCAACATCGCCAAGCTCGCCGCGCTCTACCCGGAGATGCAGGTGGTGGGCAACGCCAAGACGTTCCTGTATATGGAGCAGTTCTTCGGGGCCGACGCCATCGCCAAGGACCGCCGCGTTGTGGTCAAGGACGGCGAGAGCCTGAGCTTGGGTGCCCACACCCTGACCTTCGTTTTTGCCCCCATGGTCCACTGGCCGGAGGTCATGGTCAGCTACGAGTCCACCGAGAAGGTCCTCTTCTCCGCCGACGGCTTCGGCCGCTTCGGCGCCGTGGCAAAATACGATGCAAACGCCGATTGGGCCAGCGAGGCCCGCCGCTACTTCCTGAACATCGTGGGCAAGTATGGCCCGCAGGTTCAGGCCCTGCTGAAAAAGGCGGCCGCGCTGGACATCCAGACCATCTGCCCCCTCCACGGCCCGGTCCTGACCGGAGACCTGAGCAAGTATCTGGCCTACTACGATATGTGGTCCAGCTACAAGGCCGAGGAGCCGGAAAAGATCCTCGTCGCCAGCGCCTCCATCCACGGCCACACCCGCGAGGCCGCACACCTCATGGCCGAAAAGCTCCGCGCCAAGGGAGCCAAGGTCGTGGAGATGGATCTGACCCGCACCGACGTCTCCTACGCTGTGACCGAAGCCTTCCGCTGCGGCAAGATCGTGCTGGCCTGTGCCACCTACGACGGCTTCCTCTTCCCGCCGATGGAAAATCTGCTGGCCCACCTCAAGACCAAGAACTTCCAGAGCCGCACCGTCGGCCTGATGGAGAACGGCACGTGGGCCCCCATGGCGGCCAAGCTCATGCGCGCCGAACTGGAGGGTATGAAGAACATCACCGTCTGCGAGAATGTCGTCACCATCCGTTCCGCCGCCAATGAAGCGGCCAAGGCGCAGATGGATGCGCTGGCAGATGAACTTGTGCTGAAATGATGTGCAGCCTGCCCATCCTGAGGGCAGACTGCGCACTGAACTGTCCGTGCTCGACAAAATGACCATAGCGCAGCATAGGACCCGCCCCGCTGCAAGGAAAAAAGCGCCCACACTTCTCGCGAAGTGTGGGCGCTTTTTGGTTCGGGCAGATCAGGTATCCTGCAGCTCCCCGCGGCTGGCGGCCTTGAGGTAAGCAAAGATGAAACCGTCGAGGTCGCCGTCCATAACGGCATCCACATTGCCGGTCTCGTAGTTGGTGCGGTGATCCTTGACCATCGTGTAGGGCATGAAGACGTAGCTGCGGATCTGGTGGCCCCATGCGATCTCGTTCTGGACGCCCTTGATATCCTCGATCTTGTCCATGTGCTGCTGCTGGGCGATCTGATACAGCTTTGCCTTCAGCATTTCCATCGCGTAGTCGCGGTTCTGGAACTGGCTGCGCTGGGTCTGGCAGCTGACCACGACGCCGGTGGGCTTGTGGATCAGACGGACAGCAGAAGAGGTCTTGTTGATGTGCTGGCCGCCGGCACCGGAGGAGCGGTAGACTTGCATCTCGATGTCTTCGGGGCGGATGTCCACCTGAATGGTGTTGTCCAGCTCCGGCATGACTTCCAGCGAAGCGAAGCTGGTCTGGCGGCGGGCGTTGGCGTCAAAGGGGGAGACGCGGACCAGACGGTGCACGCCGTTCTCGCTCTTGAGCAGACCGTAGGCGTTGGCACCCTTGACCATCATGGAAGCGCTCTTCAGGCCGGCCTCGTCGCCGTCCTGATAGTCCAGCACTTCCACGGTCATGCCATGGGCAGCGGCCCAGCGGTTGTACATGCGGTAGAGCATCTCGGCCCAGTCCTGCGCCTCAGTGCCGCCGGTGCCGGCGTGGAAGGTCAGGATGGCGTTGCTGTGGTCGTACTCGCCGTTCAGCATGGTCATGAGCTGCAGCTCGTCCACCGCCTTTTCCACGGTGTTGACGGCCTCCTCGGCTTCGGGGATCATGTCAGGATCGTACTCCTCGTCCAGCATTTCCAGCATGGTCTCGGCGTCGTCGTACAGGCCCTGCAGCTTTTCAAAGCGGTTCAGCTTGCCGCGCAGGTCGCCCACCTCGTCGAACACCTTCTTGCTCAGTTCGGCGTCGTCATAGAAGCCGGGGCGGGACATGGTGTGCTCCAGCTCCTGCACACGCTTGCGGGAAGCCTCGATGGCGAGAGCCTCTTCGAGGTCCTTCACCGCTGTGCCGTATTCGGCCAGCTTCACTTTCAGTTCTTCGGTCGTGATCATATTCTCATATACCTCGCAAAAAGATACAGTTTATACACAGATACTTCATTAGTATACCGGGAATTCATGATAAAGTAAAGAGGAAAAATCATCATCGTGCTGGAAATTTGAAGATTTTCACCTTTTCTTTTCTCCGGGAAGGGAGTATAATAGCATCAAGTACCATTATGGGAGGAAATTATGCCAAAATATTATGGCTGTCCCTGCGAGGGCTGCGGCAAGCCGCTGACATTGCGGGACGATATCGTTGTCTGCCCGGACTGCGGCGCACCGTATCACCGGGATTGTTACGAAAAACTGGGCCGCTGCATCCACAGCGCCGCCCATGCCGCCGGATATGAGTGGAAGTTCCCGTATCAGGAATCCGAGCTGTGCACCTGCCCGGCGTGCGGCGAGCGGACATTGCGCAGCGAAGAGCACTGCCGCTGCTGCGGCGCGGTGCTGCCGCCGGAGGGGGCCGAAGAGCCCGCCGACCGCAGCGAGGACCCCGGCGAGGGCAGTTTTGATTATTCCAGCTTCTACCGCCAGTTTCAGGAGACCGGCACCCCGTCGGCAGACCCCATGAAACAGGCGTATGAGGCAGCCTTCGGCAAGGAGGAAGCCATGGACGGCATCCCCTGTGCGGACTGGGCCAGCTACATCGGCCCCGCATCTCCGGCCTATATGAACACCTACTGCCGGATGCAGCTTGCCCACAGCAAGGTCTCCATGAGCTTTTCGGCGCTGCTGTTCGGGCCGTTCTATTTCTTCTACCGCAAGGCGTGGAAACCGGCCTTCGGCTTCTTGGCGGCGGAACTGCTGCTGGCGGTGCCGACCCTGCTGCAATTGATGCAGATCACCGGCAGCACGATGGCCCCGGCCCTCAGCGACTCCACCATGGTCCTGCTGGCCCGCATCTGCTCGGCGCTGAGCTTTCTGCTGATGGTCGTGCGCGGTATGTACGGCAAGTGGCTCTACCGCAAGAGCGCTGCCGAGAAGATCAGGCGCATCCGGGCCGAGTTCCCGGACGCAGCCCAGCGCAAAGCCGTTCTGGCGGCGCAGGGCGGCGTGAGCATTGCCGCCGTGTTCGGCTGCTTTTTGCTGCTGATGGTGGTCGGCAGTGCGGCCACCCTGCTGCTGGGCCCCAATGTGGACGCCCTCATCAATCTGGTTTACGGCTGATGCACCCAGCCTGAAACATATTTGAAGGAGAACGAATCATGAAGAACGTCACGAAAGCCGTCATCCCCGCTGCGGGCCTCGGCACCCGCGTGCTGCCCGCCACCAAGGCCATGCCCAAGGGTATGCTGCCCATCGTGGATAAGCCCGCCATCCAGTACCTCGTGGAAGAGGCGGTGCGCTCTGGCATCACCGATATCCTGATCATTCTGGGCCGCAACCAGAGCATCATCGAAGACCACTTTGACCGTGCTCCGGAGCTGGAAGAGAAGCTGACTGCCCCCGGCAAGGAGAAAATGCTGGAAGAGTGTCTCGGCATCTCCAACATGGCCAACATTTATTTCGTCCGCCAGAAGCAGACCCTCGGCCTCGGCCATGCGGTCAGCATGGCAAAGGCCTTTACCGGCGAGGACCCCTTCGTGGTCATCTACGGTGACGACGTCATCTGGGGCGAAGATCCGGTCTGCGCCCAGCTTATCCGCGCTTACGAGGAATTCGGCCGCCCGGCAGCGGGCGTGTCCGCCGTGCCTTGGGCCGACGTGAGCCGCTATTGCAGCCTGAAGACCACCCCCATCCACGACAACTATTTCTTCGTGGATGACATGATCGAGAAGCCCAAGAAAGGGCAGGAGTTCAGCAACTACTCCATTCTGGGCCGCGTCCTGCTGACCCCGGAGATCTACGACATCCTCGCCCACACCAAGCCCGGCGCGGGCGGCGAGATCCAGCTGACCGACGCCATGGCCGAGTATGCCCGCAATTACGGCGGCATGACCGCGGTGGAATTCACCGGCAAGCACTACGACATGGGCAACAAGCTCAAGGTCGCAGAGGCGCAGGTCGAGCTGGCATTGCAGCACCCGGAGATCGGCGAGGCATTCCGTGCCTACCTCAAGGAGTTCTGTAAGACTCTCTAAGCTTCATCGGACAAAAAAACAGCGGGGCTGTTGCAATAACTCCCTCAGTCACGGCTTTGCCGTGCCAGCTCCCTCTCGGAGGGAGCCTTGGCGTAACGGTTCGCTGTGAAAGCCTCCCTCATTGAGGGAGGTGGCATCGCGTAAGCGATGACGGAAGGAGTTGTGCAACAACCCCGTTTTTTTCGTTTACCGGCTTTTCCGCCGGGAGGTCTTTTCAAATTTCAGGCCGGGCTTGCCGGAGGCTTTGTGGGCCGCCATCTTCCGCTTTTTGGGGCGCAGGGCGTAGACATAGCCGAAGCCGGTGCCGCAGATGCCGCCCACGATGTGCATGAAGTTGGCCACGTTGTCGTGGACGAAAAGGACATCATACACCTGCTGGCCGAGGTAGAGGGCAGCCACCAGCAGCATCGTGACCGGGATGCCGCCCGAAAAGCCGGACAGCGACGCCAGCATGATGAGCATGAAGACGATGCCGGAGGCCCCCAACAGGGCCGTGCGGGGGAAGAGGGCGCATTGCAGCACGCCCGACACCAGCGCCGTGAAGACAATGCCTTCCAACAGGGGAACACTGCCGTACTTTTCTTCCATCGGCGGACCGATGACGAGGAGCAGGAGCATATTGTTCAGGAAATGGTCCCAGCTTGCGTGGCCCAGCACATGCCCGAACAGGCGGACATAGAACAGCGGATCCTTCAGCGACGAGCGGTAGACGCAGAACAGGTGCATGGTCGTCCAGCCGTTCGTCCACTGGCCGAGGAAGAACACTGCCAGCGACAGCAGAAAAAAGGTCAGGATCAGGGGGGAGTTATATTGGAGCTGCAAAGTCAGTTTGGGGCGTTTCGTAGGCGGTCCATCCTTTCACTTCAGACGGCTTCCTTTCGCTTTTCCGGGCAGGAGGTACTTGTCCGCTGGTTTTAACCGTCTTCAGCAGTTTTCGAAAATCAAACTCAGTATATCATGCTTTTTACCCTAAGAAAAGCCCCTGTGCGGCATTTTTTCGGTATCAGACCGCAGGGCGGATTGACAACGCCGCCCAACTCAGGTACACTAACGGTACGGATTTCTCCGGCATCCGCGGGCCGCAAAAAAGCCCGCACCCACGAAAGAAGGTTCTTTTTTGGCAACGGAAGCAAAACTCCGGCAGCTGGCGGACAGCGGCTGCCCGGTCTACTATTTTTATTCCAGCGAGCGGTATCTCGTGCGTCAGGCCGTGGCTGCCGCCGTGCGGGTCCTCTCGGCGGACAGCGGCGAAGAGGCCACCGTGCTGGACGGTGCGGCCCCGGAGCTGGAACAGCTCATCATGGCGGCGGGCACCATCTCCTTTTTCGGCACCCGGCGCGTCGTCGTGCTGCCGGAGCTCGACCCCGCCGCCTATAGCGACAAGGACCTCGACGAGCTGTGCGGGACGCTGGAAAGCTTGGAGAATGCCGTGGCCGTGCTGGGCAGCGTCTTCCCGCTGGAACGCGGGAAGCTCAAGACCGGAAAGCGGGCCCAGAAGCTGATCACCGCGTGCAAAAAAATCGGCTTTGCCGAAGAACTGGCAAAGCCGAAACCCTATGAGCTCAAGGTCATGCTGATGGACCGGGCCAAGGCGCAGGATACCACCCTGCCCGAAGGCGCTGCCGCCGCCCTGTTGGAGCGCTGCGGCGAGGACCCCTTTCTGCTGGAAAACGAGGTGGATAAGCTCTGCGCCCTGTCCGGCTACCAGACCGTCACCGCCGCCATGGTGGCCGAGATGGGCACCGTCAGCTTGGAGGCCGACGTTTTCGAGATGATCCGGATGATCACGGCAAAAAATGCCACCGGGGCGTGCAAAAAAATGCAGACCCTTCTCCGCTTGCAGCAGGAGCCCATCGCCATCACCGCCGCCATGATCGGCAGCTACGTGGACCTGTACCGGGTCAAGCTGGGGGCCGCCAAGCGGAAGAGCTACAGCGTCGTCTTCAAGGATTTCGGCTACAAGGGCAGCGACTACCGCCTCAAGCGCTCGGCCGAAACGGCCAGCCACTATACCCTTGGCCAGCTCGAAGCCTGTTTGCAGGTGCTGCTGGACCTCGATAAATCTTTGAAAAGCCAGCCCGTAGACGACGAGGTGCTGCTGGAAGCAGCCCTGTGCCGCCTCGCGCTGGCGGGGAGCGGACGATGAGCCAACGAGAACTTCTGCATACCGACCGAGTTTTGGTGGTGGAGGGCAAATACGACGCGGCCCGCCTCTCCCACCTGACCGATGCGATGATCCTGCTGACGGACGGCTTCGGCATCTACAAGGACAAAAAGCGCCAGCAGCTTCTGAAAGCGCTGGCCAAGAAAAACGGCCTCATCCTCTTCACCGATTCGGACGCCGCCGGGTTTCGCATCCGCACCTATATCACGAACCTCGTGGGGGCCGAGCATGTGGTTCAGGCTTACGTTCCGGCCATCCACGGCAAGGAAAAACGGAAGCCCCAGCCCGGCAAGGAAGGGCTGCTGGGGGTCGAAGGTGTGGACGACGCCATTGTATTACAGGCCCTCAAAGACGCCCTCGGCCCGGAGGCCGATGCCGCCGCGGCCCCGAAACCGGCGGGCCGCGCCATCACCTACACCGACCTGTACAACTGGAAACTTTCCGGCACGCCCGGCAGCGCCGAGCGGAAATACGCCCTGCTGAACGCCCTCGGTCTTCCGCCCCGGCTCTCGAAAAAGGAGCTGGTGGAGGCGCTGAACCGCCTGTACAGCTTCGAAGAGCTGGACAAACTCCAAGCAGAAATTTTGAAATAAGACGAACGGCACAGAAGCTCACTCTTTCTGTGCCGTTTTATGTTCCCACCCCTCCCGCAGCAGCGCGAGGGCATGGGTCTCCAGCCGGGAAACGTAGCTTCGACTGATTTGCAGCAGCTTTGCCGTTTCCAACTGGGTCAGCGGCGGCTGGCCCGCCAGCCCGTACCGCAGCAAGATCAGCTTCCGTTCCCGCGCCGGCAGCCCCTCGATGAGCTGCCGCAGCCGCCGGGCCTCGTCCTGCTGCTCGCACCGGTCCTCCATGCAGAAGCCGTCCTGCAATACGTCCGAAAGAGTCAGGGCCGTGTCATCCTTGCCCGCTTCCAGCGTTTCCTGCAGCGAGACCGTCCCGCCGTTCTTGCGCTCCCGCCGGAAATACATCCGAAGCTCGTTTTCAATGCACCGGCTGGCGTAGGTGGAGAACCGCGCCTTGCGGGTGGAGTCGAAGGTGTCTACCGCCTTCATCAGGCCGATGGTGCCGATGGAGATTAAATCTTCTTGGTCGCCGGGCTGGGCGTAGTATTTTTTCGCCACATGGGCCACCAGCCGCAGATTGTGCCGGATGAGTTTCTCCCGCGCAGAGCCGTCTCCCGCCCGCAGCGCGGCGAAGGTCTCGATCTCCTCCCGCGCGGTCAGGGGCTTGGGGAAGCTCCCGGCTTCCAAATGCAGCGCCAGCACCAGAAACTTTGTGGCGAAAAATTGCAGCAGCGACAACAGCATAGCAAGCACCTCCCGGAGCAGTTCTCCTATAATTTATGTGGCAAGGTGGGAGGGCAGCACAAAACGGATGTTGTGTTTTTTCTTGAACGTGATTTTTATAGGGCAGCTCGTTTGGTAAAATGACCACATGAAGAAGGAACAACAGACTTCTGAAGGAGGACGAAATACAAGACCAACAACTACTATGCACTGCTTGTGAAGGGAGGCGTGACCCATGATCCGGTTTTGGAAAAAGACCGGTAAGCACAGTAAGCCGCAGTCTGCAATCACGAGGAACTCATGCTGATGATGCTTTACAACACCGGCACCCGGCTGGGGCTTATCCACG
>ERZ772902.806-NODE-806-length-29075-cov-16.284390_pt1 | contig 29075 bp, 26 predicted proteins | sample MGYA00511470_ERZ772902 | MGnify/ENA primary metagenome ERZ772902 (study PRJEB29015, sample SAMEA2737717) | human gut metagenome | biome: human gut; feature: human-associated habitat; material: faeces | place: China | collected 2012 ... | reverse complement strand
GTGGAATCCTGATGCCGGTGTCCAGCCTGCCCGGCCCTTATGGAATTGGCTGCTTCGGAAAGGAAGCTGAAAAGTTCGTTGATTTTCTCGCCGCTGCGGGCCAGAAGATCTGGCAGATCCTGCCGCTGAGCCCCACCGGCTACGGCGACAGCCCCTACCAGAGCTGCTCCGCCTTTGCGGGCAACCCCTATTTCATCGACCTCGATGCCCTCAAGGCCGAAGGGCTGCTGACGGCGGCCCAGCTCAAGGCCGAGCCTTGGGGCAAAGACCCGCTGGCAGTGGATTACGGCACGCTGTACACCAGCCGCTACAAGATCCTGCGGGCCGCTTACGCCGCATGGCGCAAGCAGTGGGAAGGGCTGCACGGCTGTGCCCGTTACTACCCGGATGCTTACTACGCCTTCACCCTCGAAAATGAGGACTGGCTGGAGGATTACGCCCTGTACATGGCGCTCAAGACCGCCAACGGGATGAAGAGCTGGACCGAGTGGCCCCGCGAGTACCGTCTGCGGGACGGCGGTGCGCTGGAGCGCTTCCGTGCTGAAAACGAGGAAGAGATCGGCTTCTGGAAGTTCTTGCAGTACCAGTTCGCGGCCCAGTGGAAAAAGGTCAAAGCCTACGCCAACGAAAAGGGCATCCAGATCCTCGGCGATATCCCCATCTACGTCTCGGCGGACTCCGTGGACGCTTGGGTGGGCGGCCCGCTGTTCGAGCTGGACGCCAACGGCGACTTTGCCCGCGTGGCCGGCTGCCCGCCGGATTACTTTGCCGCCGACGGCCAGCTCTGGGGCAATCCGCTGTACAACTGGCCCTACCACCGCGAGACCGGCTATGCTTGGTGGATCAAGCGGGTGCGGCACGCGCTGGGCATCTACGATCTGCTCCGCATCGACCACTTCCGCGGCTTCGACACCTACTGGGCCATCCCGGCGGGCAGCACGACAGCCCGCGGCGGCAAGTGGGAGATCGGCCCCCGGATGGAGCTGTTCCACGCCCTCGAAGGGGCGCTGGGCAAGCTGCCCATCATCGCGGAGGACCTCGGCGACATCGTGGACAGCGTCCGTGAGCTGCTGGCTGAGAGCGGCTTCCCCGGCATGAAGGTGCTGCAGTTCGCCTTCGGCGGCGGCGACAACGAGTACCTGCCCCATAACCACATCAAGAACAGCGTGGTCTACCCCGGCACCCACGACAACACCACCCTGAACGACTGGTGGGAAAACAGCGCCACCGAGAAGGAAAAGACCATGGCGGCTGCCTACCTGCACTTGGTGCCCTGCCGCCCCACTGCCAAAGAAGTGGCCGCGGTCAAGGCAGACACCGCCCGCGTGGCCCTGCTGCGGGCGGCGCTGGGTTCGGCTTCGGATCGTGCCATCATCCCCATGGGCGACTGGCTGGGGCTGGGCGAGGAAGCCCACCTGAACACCCCCGGCCGCTTGGGCGGCAACTGGACATGGCGCGCCGCCGCCGGGTTCGACACCGCCGCGCTGGCCAAGGAGATCCGGGGCGAGTGCGAGGCGGTCTGCCGTGCATAAAAACCGGAAAAACCGGGACATCTTTGGCAGATTGACGAAGTTGTGAAAAAATCAGCTAAAATTTGTGCGTTTTGCTGGCAAGTCGCCCGCCGGAGTGGTATAATTCTTGTAGATTGAGGATCGTAAAAAGGCGGTCCCGTGGAAAAGGGTGCCGGGAGGGAGAATCCGGCACCACGATGATGGGGAAGAATGCATGAAAAAAGAATGGACCGAGCAGGACCTGCGCGAATTTGTACGCAGCGCACAGGCGGCTTTCGAGGACGTGACCCTGACCGAGGCGGACGAGGAGTCGGCCCGCAGCTGGCAGGATGACGGCCTGATGGTGGACTATGAGCTGCGCAACGGGCAAGTGGACTGCGTGCTGCGCCGTCAGATTGTGGCAGATGGCAAGGTATGGCAGCTGCAGATGACGGCACCGCTGGCGGGCAACGACCTGCCGGAGGACCGGATGACCCCGCGGGAGCGGGAACTCTGCCGCGACGACATGAACCACGATTTTCTGTCGGGCGTGTTCAACCGCCGCTATTTTGAGATCGAGTTCTGCACCCGGCTGGACGACTGGACCGACGCCCACCGCTGCGCCTCGCTGGCGCTGGTGGAGTTGGACAAGGCCGACGAGCTGCTGGCCCAGCAGGGTGACGCCGTGATGAACCAGTTGGTCTGCTTTGTGGCGAACCAGTGGAAAAAGCACTACGACCGCCCGGACGAGCGGGTGGTCTGCCGCCTGACCGATACGCTGTTTGCCATCGGCTGCGCGGACAAGACCTGCGCGGAACTGGCCGAGGAGCTGCGGGGCATCTACGCGGAAATGCCCCGCGAGTGCGTGGCCTCGGTGGGCCTGATGCGCCGGGTGGCGTTCACCCAGTCCATCGGCTGTGCCTGTACCGACGAAGTGCGGTGCAAAAACTGGGATGCGCTGTACAAGCTCTGTGAAGAGCGGCTGGCCGCAGCCAAAACGGCGGGCGGCGATCAGGTCTGCGCCGGGTGATCCCCATGGATAAACGATCCCCCTTCTGGATACGCTAAGTGCCAGAAGGGGGATTTTTGTTATGGAAAACCAGAAAAACGACAACCTCAACTTACTGGAAGCCGTGGTGCAGAATACCGAGATGGGCAAAAACACGCTGGAGCAGATCGTACCCATGACGGAGGATGCTCCGTTCAAGGCCGAGCTGCTGCGGGAGCGGAACATCTACCGGCAGCTGAATCAGGAGGCTCACACCGCCATCGAGGCCTGCGGCGGCACCGCCCAAGGCCAGAGCGCCATGGCGAAGCTGAACACCAAGATGGGCATCGGCATGAAGACCCTGACCGACAAATCGACCCGGAATCTGGCCGAAATGCTCTCCGAGGGCAGCAGTCAGGGCGTGATGGACTGCATCAAATCCCAGAAGGACTACCCCGACGCGGCCCCCGGCTCCAAGCGGCTGATGCAGCGGCTGCAGGATTTCGAGGAGGACAACCGCATCAAGCTGGAACAGTTCCTGTAAGCAAAAAAGAAGCCGGGCGGCAAGCCCGGCTTCTTTTACGCATCGGGGTAAAATCAGAGCGATTCCACCATGGCGGCGACGATCTTGGTCGCAGTGGCGACGTACTCGGCGATGCTGAACTTCTTGACGACCAGCACCTCGTGGCCGTCTTCGTCAGCGTTGTCGCTCATAGCGCGCAGAATGACGCAGGGAACGCCATTCTTGGCCGCGATCTGGCTGACGGCGGCACCTTCCATCTCCACGCAGTCGGGGGCGCACTTGGCCTCAATGGCGGCCTTGGTCTCGCTGTCGCCCACGAAGAGGTCACCGGTGGCGATCTTGCCGGTCAGCGCCTTGACGCCAGCCGCCTTGCAGGCGGCCTCGGCGGCGGCGATCAGCTCCGGGTCGCCGGTGTATTCCTTCAGGAACGGCGGGTTCTGGCAGATCATGTCCAACTGGGCGTCGTGGTAGAGCACCGTCTTGCCGATGACCACATCGCCGATGCCGATCTTCGAGGTCATGTTGCCCGCGATGCCGGAGAAGATGATCTTCTCGGCCCCGAACTTGGTGATGAGTACCTGCGTGGTGGCGGCGGCGTTGGCCTTGCCCATGCCGGCGCAGCAGACCACGACCTCCTTGCCCGCGAGGGTGCCCTTGTGATATTCCACGCCGCCATAGGGCGCCACGGTGACGTTCTCCAGCTTGGCACAGAGCTGATCGACTTCATCGGGCATTGCGCCCATAATTCCGATAATCATAGTTGAAATCCTTTTCCTTGTAAGCTGGCCCCTTGGGAGAGCCGGCGAGCGAAGTGAGCCTGAGAGGGCAATCAAACGTTGAACAGGAACTCAATGACGTCGCCGTCCTTGACGACGTATTCCTTGCCCTCGGTGCGCTGCAGACCCTTGGCCTTGACGGCGGCGTAGTCGAAGTTGTTGGCTTCGAGGTCGCTGTAGCCGATGACGCTGGCGCGGATGAAGCCGCGCTCGAAGTCGCTGTGGATCTTACCGGCGGCCTGAGGAGCCTTAGTGCCCTTGCGGATGGTCCAAGCGCGGCACTCCTTCTTGCCGTCGGTCAGGAAGGAGATCAGGCCCAGCAGGTCGTAGCTGGCGGTGATGAGGTTGTCCAGACCGCTGGCCTCGATGCCCATCTCGGCGAGGAAGGCCTTTTTCTCTTCGGGGGAGTAATCGGCGATGTCCTCCTCGGTCTTGGCGCAGATGGGGATGTAGCGGGCACCCTCTTCCTTGGCGCGGGCAGCCACCAGCGGGACATACTTGTTGTTCTCGATGCCCTCCATCAGGTCGTCCTCGCCCACGTTGCAGGCGTACAGGACCGGCTTTGCGCTCAGCAGACCCATCTCGTGCAGCACGGTCTGCTGTTCGGTGTCGCTCTCGTCGAAGTCGAAGCTGCGGGCGGGCTTGCCGGCACTCAGGTGGTCGGTCAGCTGCTGCAGCCAAGCGGCCTCGGCGGCAGCACCCTTGTTGTTGCCGCTCTTGGCGGCCTTGGCCATCCGGCCCGCGCGGTTCTGGACCACTTCGAGGTCGGAGAGGATCAGCTCATAGTCGATGGCGTCGATGTCGGCGATGGGGTCCACGGCCTCGGCCTTGGTCACGTCCTCGACGACATGGATGATGTTGTCGTCGTCGAAGCAGCGCACGACGTGCACGATGGCGTCGCACTCGCGGATGTGGCCGAGGAACTTGTTGCCAAGGCCCGCACCCTGACTGGCACCCTTGACGAGGCCCGCGATATCGACAAACTCCACGATGGCGGGGGTCTTCTTGTTGGTCTGCCAGATCTCGGCCAGCTTGTCCAGCCGCTTGTCGGGCACGGCCACGATGCCGCTGTTGGGCTCGATGGTGCAGAACGGATAGTTCGCCGCCTCCGCGTTCTTGGTGGAGGTGATGGCGTTGAACAGAGTGGACTTGCCGACGTTCGGCAGACCGACGATACCTAATTTCATATCAAATACGCTCCTTACACGTTCTCGATCTATAAAACCACTCAGACCTCGCCCTTCGGGAGAGGCGGCACGGCAGGGCCGTGACGGAGAGGGTCCAGAACATAACAATACACCTATCATTATACGCAAAGCGGGAAGGGAGCGCAAGAGGTAGAAAAAGCTTCGGTGGGTTCGTTTTGCAAAAGTGTCAGTAGGGGATCCGGAAATAATCCATGACTGCTTTGAACTGATCCTGCGCGGTCAGGCAGGTATCCAGCAGATATCCTTGCTCCGACTTCCACTCATGGAGCCCCCGATAGTAGAACATTTTGAGGTCGTCCGTAATAATGAACGGCACGATGTTGTTCCGCAGACACTCCTTGAAGAGCAGAAGCCGCCCGACACGTCCATTTCCATCCTGAAACGGATGAATGGATTCAAAGGCGTAGTGAAATTCCAGCAGGTCTTCCAGCGACTTGGCGGAATTTTGATTGTACGCAGATAAGAGCTCTTTCATCTGTGGGGCAACCAGTTCTGGTGCAGTGGTGCTTCTGCCACCGACTTCGTTCGGAAGTTTTTTATATTCGCCAACGGCGAACCAGTCCTTGCGGGAATCGCTGGTGCCGCTCTTTAGGGTGAAGTGCAGCTTTTTGATCAGAGCTTCGCTGATGGGCTTCTTGGCATCTCGGATGACTATATCGATGCACTTGAAGTGATTGGCTGTTTCGACTACATCATCTACATTGATAACACCGTTCTCCATGCCAATGGTGTTGGTTTCGTAGATATACCGTGTCTGGTCGTGGGTCAGACGGCTGCCCTCAATGTGATTGGAGTTGTAGGTAAGGTCGATCTGGATTTTGTGATAGATGCCGCCTTTGACATGCCCGGTCATTTCATCCTGTAAAACAGTAAGCAGAGTACGAGGCGCTTGTTGCTTTTTGTTGATACGCTCTGGGCGTTCTGCATTCTGCGGAATGTTCCATGTCTTGCCGATAAGGACTGCCCCCGGAATCTTGCCGGTAGCACAGTAGTTGCGGACAGTGCGCTCTGAAACATTCCATGATTTTGCCGTATCAGCGACAGAAAGATACTTCATATAAACACCTCCCAGTAAAATAATTATACCATTTTATCGGCAAGAAATCAAATTTTGAAATGCGTAAAATTGAATTTTGCCGATAAAAAGTTGCGAATAATCTGGTAAAAAAGAATGGCCGCTGATGGAAAGAGAAATCTTTTCTTGATCCATGAGCGGCCATAATTTTGAGGTAGAAGACGGAACAAAACCATGTTGGTGCCGCTTTTTTAACACCAGAAATGTGAAAAATCATACAAAACCTTCTTTATTTTGTCATAACTGTTCCGTATAATAGAGGATAGGGATTCATTGGAAACAGCCGTCCCGGTGCGTGGGACGCTTTTTAAGAGACGATCACAAACGACGAACGAGTCGAGATACAGGAGGAACACTCATGGCAAACGAAAAGATCCTTGTCGTGGATGACGACGTGAATATCTGCGAGCTGCTGCGGCTCTATCTGACCAAGGAGGGCTATCAGGTCACCATCGCCAACGACGGCGAAGAGGGGCTGGATAAGTTCAATCAGGTCAAGCCCGACATGGTGCTGCTGGATGTGATGATGCCCAAGATGGACGGGCTGGAAGTCTGCCGCCGTATCCGCAAGCTGGGCAACACCCCCGTCATGATGCTGACGGCCAAGGGCGAGACCTTCGATAAGGTGCTGGGCCTTGAACTGGGCGCCGACGATTATATGGTCAAGCCCTTCGATGCAAAAGAGGTCGTGGCCCGCATCAAGGCGGTGCTGCGCCGCTGCACCGCTTCCACCCAGACCGAGACGAAGGAGGGCGTCATCGAGTTCGACAACCTCCGGCTGGATATGAACAGCTACGAGCTGCGGGTCAAGGGCAAGGTGGTGGAGGCTCCCCCCAAGGAGCTGGAGCTGCTCAACTGTCTGGCATCTCACCCCAACCGGGTCTACACCCGTGATCAGCTTCTGGACGAGGTCTGGGGCTTCGAGTATTACGGCGACAGCCGCACCATCGATGTCCACGTCAAGCGTCTGCGCGAAAAGCTGTCCGGCGCTTCCGACAAGTGGGAGCTGAAGACCGTCTGGGGCGTGGGCTATAAGTTCGAGGTGCGTCAGTAATGCGCAAAAGTATTTCCGTCACCTTCTTTTCGATGGTGGCGACCCTTCTGGTGCTGGGCACGGCGGTGATGGGATTCTCGGAATGGGTCCTGTTCAACCGCTATTTCGCGCAGGAGCGCTACGAGGCGCTGGACAGCGTGGCCGAGGTCACCCAGCGGGCGGCGGACTACGTGGTGCAGAAAGCGGCGCTGCCCGGCGGCGACGAGCTGGACGCGCTGAGCGACAAGCTGGTGATCATCGGCGAGAGCGCGGAGGCCTACCTCTTTTTCACCGATGAGGACGGCAGCGTTCTCATCACGTCCAATCCGGAGCTGCTGGCCAAGGAGACTGTGCCCGAAGAGCTGATAGCCAAGGTGGGGGAGGATAAGCCCTACCATGTGCTGAGCACGCTGGACGGCGTGCTGACCGAAAAGAGCTACGTCTCCGTCCGGCAGACGCGGGATGCGCAGGGTGTGTGCAGCGGGTATCTGTTCCTCTGCTCCTCCGGCGCACGGCTGACGGCCTTCAAGGAAGAGTTCGGATCGAACTTCTTCTTCTCGGCCTGCATCATGCTGCTCTGCGCCAGCGTGGTGACCTCCTTCTTGATGCGGCGGCTCACCGACCCGCTCCAGAAGATCACCGATGCGGCCCAGCGGTTCGGCGGGGGCGATTTCTCCGTCCGGGTCGAGGGTGTGGAGGGGGAAGGCGAGGTGGCCGATCTGGCCAACACCTTCAACCGGATGGCGGAGAACATCCAGTCCAACGACAACTCCCGTGGGCAGTTCATGGGCAACATCGCCCACGAGCTGCGCACCCCGATGACCACCATCAAGGGCTTCATCGACGGCATTCTGGACGGGACCATCCCGCCCGATATGCAGAACCACTATTTGCAGCTCGTCTCGGAGGAGACGGGCCGCCTTGCCCGGCTGATCCAGAACATGCTGGATCTGTCCAAGCTGGAGAGCGGCGAGTATCAGGTCAACGCCCGGATGTTCAACATCTGGGAGACCCTGACCGGCGTGGCTCTTTCGGCCGAGCAGCGGATCAACGACGGCATGATCGAGCTGGAGGGCCTGACCATGGACGAGAAAGTCCTCGTCTACGCCGACCCGGATCTGATCCATCAGGTCGCGTACAACCTGCTGGATAACGCCATCAAGTTCACCCCGGCGGGCGGGACCATCAAGTTCAAGGTCGAGAAGCTGGGCCCGGAGGTGGAAGTTTCCATCTGGAACTCCGGGCAGGGCATCAGCCCGGAGGCGCTGCCCCATGTGTTCCAGCGCTTCTATAAGGAGGACAAGTCCCGCGGGCTCCATGCGCGGGGCGCGGGCCTCGGCCTGAATATCTGCAAGGTGCTGGTCAACCTGTCCGGCGGCCAGATCCGGGTCGAGAGCCAGCAGGGCGAGTGGTGCCAGTTCGTCTTCACCCTGCCCACCTGCCCGCCCAACCCCGGCGAGATCAAGCGTCTGCCGGACGAATCGGGCCGCCCGGTGCCGGTGGAAGACCCCGCCAGCATGAAACCGGTCGATTAAAATCTGCGCAGTCAGGCTGCTCCGCATCCGGGAGCGGCTTGGCTGCTTTTTGTGTTGCCGGGGCCGTGAAATGGATTTTTGCGTCTTTTCCGTGAAAAACACGGCTGTGGGTTTGATTTTTTGCGTGTTTTCATGTAAAATAAAAATAGCTATGTCTACCCTGAATTCTGTCTGCACAGGAGCGACAGAACTGGGCCAAATAGCAAAATTTTTCGTAAAAATAACGGAGAGTACAAACGAACATGACGATTGTAAGTCCTTCGATCCTTTCGGCTGATTTTACCAAGCTGGGTGCCGACTGCCAGATGGTTCTGGACGCCGGAGCGCAGATGCTGCACTACGACGTGATGGACGGCCACTTTGTGCCGAACATCAGCTTCGGCGTGCCGGTGCTGAAAAGCCTCCACAAGGGGATGCCCGCCGCCTTCTACGATGTCCACCTGATGATCAGTCATCCGCTGGCCTACGCGGAACCCTTCGCCAAGGCCGGTGCCACCTTGCAGAACTTCCACCTCGAATGCGAGGACGACATCCAAGCCACCATCGACGCCATCAAGGCGCAGGGCTGCAAGGTGGGCCTGACCATCAAGCCGGGCACCGCCCCGGAGGCGCTCAGCCCCTACCTCGACCAGCTGGACCTTGTGCTGGTGATGAGCGTGGAGCCGGGCTTTGGCGGGCAGAAGTTCATGCCCTCGGCGCTGGAAAAGCTGCGCTGGCTGCGGGAAGAGCGGGCCAAGCGCAGCGCTCACTTCCTGCTGGAAGTGGACGGCGGTGTGGACGACACCACCGCGCCCCTCTGCGTGGAAGCGGGGGCCGACATCCTCGTGGCGGGCAGCGCCGTCTTCGGCGCAGCCGACCCGGCGGCCGCTGTGCGCCGTCTGGCCGCTCTGTGAGAGGAGCCGCACCATGGATGAAACTTTGATCCGTGCGCAGGAGCGGGAGCTGGCTAAGACCGGCCATTACTACAAGCACCTCTGCTGGATGGTGGTGCCGCTGCTGTGCGTGTCCTGCTTCCTGTACGGGCTGCGGCCGCTGCTGCTCTGCGGCGCGGCCCTGCTGACCGGCAACCTCTGCGACCGTCTGGTCTCGCTGCTCCGCCGCCGCGTCTACCAACCCAAGGACTGCTCCAACGAGAGCTTTGCCCTCCTCATTGCGCTGCTGATGCCGGTGACGGTGGACTGGTACGTCCTCATCGCCGCCGTGCTGGCCGGTGTCCTCATCGGCAAGGAGGTCTTCGGCGGCTACGGCAGCTATCCTTTCAATCCGGCTGCTGTCGGCTACACGGTGGCGGCGGTGTCGTGGCCGGAACAGGTGTTCCGCTACCCGCAGCCCTACACGAACATCCCGCTGTGGGACGCCTCCGCCGTGCCGGTGTCCGACACCGTCTCCCAGACTCTGCGCAGCGGCGGCATCCTGAACATCGGCTCCCTGTCGCTGGGGCTGGGGGAGTACGCCGCCCCCATGGGCACCGGTGCTGCGCTGGTGATTTTGGCGTGCGGGTTCTTCCTCTGGCTGCAGAAGGATGCCCGCCTGAGCGCGACCGTCAGTTTCTTGGTGACGAGCGCCCTCATTGCCTTCTTCTTCCCCCGTCAGGTGGGTTTGATGGACGCCTCTTTCGCGGCAGGTCTGCTCTCCCGTTTGCAGTGTGTGCGGGACGAGCTGCTGACCGGCGCGATGCTCTTCAGCGCGGTGTTCCTGCTCAACGAGCCCTACACCTGCGCCCACCACCGCATCGGCCGCATCCTGTACGGCGTGCTGGTGGGTGCCGCAACCATGGGGTTCCGCTATTTCGGCGTCTATGATACGGGCGTCTGCTTTGCGCTGCTCACGGTCAACAGCATTTCCGGCTGGCTGGACCGCACCGAGACCCGCCTCTATCGGCTGCTGAACCGGAAGGAGGATGCGGAATGAGACGTCATATTGCCGAAGCGATCGCGCGCGACCCCGAAAAGTTCGCGCACCATGACCGCATTTTCAAAAACAACCCTGTCGTGATGCAGGGCATGGGTCTGGCTCCGCTGGTGGTCCTTGCCACTTCGGGCAAAAACGCCGCGATGCTGGCGGTGGCCGTGGCCCTGCTGCTGACGCCTTCCCGGATGCTGGCGTGCCTTCTGAGCCGCCTGTGCCCGCTGCGGGACGAGCGCCCGGAGCCGGAGGAGCTGGAAAAGAAGCTGCTGCCCCGTGCCTTTGTGTACAGCGGCAGTGCGGCGGTGGTCTACCTCGCCGCCTACCCCATCCTGAACATGCTGTTCGGCACCGACTTGCTGACGATGGGCGTCTACCTGCCCATGCTGGTGGTGGAGCCGCTGCTGACCTACCGGTTTGGCCGGGTGCAGGAGTCCATGCACAAGGCTGTTTCGAAAGGTCTGCGCATCACGCTGGGCTACGCGCTGCTCCTGCTGATCCTTGGCTGCGTCCGCGAGTGGCTGGCCTTCGGCACCGTGTTTGGCGTGGAGCTGAGCCGCTCCATCCTGCCCATGGCCAGTATGCCGGCGGGCGGCTTCATCGTGCTGGGCGTGGTGTGCGCCGTCTGGCGTGCGCTGGCCCGCAAACAGCGCGAATACCTGAAAAATGAGGCGCGCGGCTATCTGGCCGTGCATCCCCAGAGCCAAGAGAGCAGGAAGGAGGAGGAAGAATGAGCGAAGTGCTGCATCTTGTGGGCGTGTTCTTCAGCTACGCGGTGCTGGCCATCTTTGCCCAGAATGCCATCTTCACCCGCGGCCTCGGCGTTTCCCGCCTTGTCCAACTGGTCGGCGACAAGCGGACCAGCAGCTGGTGGTTCGCGCTGATGCTCTGCATCACGCAGGTACTGGTGGCTCCGCTGGCCTTTTATGCGGGCCGCCTCCTCGCCCCGCTGCCCAACCGCGCCCAGCTTCGCCCGGTGGTGTACCTTGCGTGCATCGCGGTGGTCTGCCTGTTTGAGCTGGTGGTCCTGAAGCTGGCCAAGGGCCCGCGCAGCGGCCAGCTCATCCGCATCCTGCCCATCGCCGCCGTGAACAGCGGCGTGCTGGGCACCGTTCTGGTCGAACGCACCCAGAGCTTTACGCTGGAGCAGTCCATCGGCTTCGGCCTTGGCAGCGGCCTCGGCTATCTGCTGGCCGTCATGCTGGTGACGGAAGCCCAGAATCGTCTGCGCAGCCGGGCCATCCCGGAAGCGTTTCGCGGCTTGCCCATCACGCTGATCTACATCGGTGTGCTGGCGCTGGCCATCTATGGCTTTACCGGCCATTCCGTGATCTTGTAAAGACCCCAAGGGAGGGTGGTTCATTATGGCAAAATATCCAAAACGCCAGAAGGTCAAGCGCTACCGGCGCAGCTTTTACAGCCGCGAGATGCGGGTGAAAAAGGGCATTGGCATTGCGGTGCTGGTCCTCGTGGTGCTGGCCGCTGCATGGGTGGCCGCGCCGCATGTGCTGGACTGGGCGACCCATACGTGGTACACCGTCGTGCGCAACCGGGATCTTTCCGCCTCCTCCCCGGCGAGCGGGAGCGCTTCGTCCGCAGCCGAGAGCACGGCGTCGTCCGTGGCGGAGGAACCGGCAGCTTCTTCGGAGACCCAGCCGGAGGTGGTGACGCCCGCTGTGGACGGCACCGCCATCGTGGAGGGCGCTTGGGCAGAGGCCGACCTCACGACCCTGACCGATGATGCCGCCATCCGCGCCGCAGCCCAGCAGCTCGCTGCGCAGGGCGCGAAGTACGCGGTCGTCACCCTGAAGGATGCCGCCGGCGCCGTCTATTACGCTTCGCAGGTGCCCGCCGCAGCGGCCAGCCCTGCCGGCGTGACGGTGGACCCGGCCAAGGTGGCCTCCATCTTCAAGGACGAGGGCCTGATCCCGGTGGCGAAGCTTGCCGCCTTCCGGGACCCCGCCGGTGCCCGCGTGGATCACGCCATGGCCATCCGGTATAAGAATCAGGAGTACCTCTGGCTGGACAATAAGGCGTCCGCTGGCGGCAATCCGTGGCTGAACCCCTATGCCGCCGAGGCGGTGCAGTACATCGGCGACCTCATCGACGAGCTGCACACGGCGGGCTTTGACCAGATCGTGCTGGAAAATGTCCAGTTCCCCTCCTCTACCAGCAGCAAGCAGGACTACGGCTCCACCAACGGTGTGGGCCGCGCCGACCAGCTGACGGCAGACATCACCGCGTGGGAACAGCGTTTCGGCGGCAGCGTGACCCTCTGGTACAGCTATACACTGGCCGAGGTGACCGGCACCTCCCCGACGCTGGGCGTCCCGGCGGTGGAGCTGGGCGTGAAGAACCTGCTGGTGCGGGTGCCCTCGGCTTCCACCATGACCGACGAGGAGCGCACCGCCCTTGTCCAGAGCCAGATCGAAGCGGGTGCGGAACATGTCGTCGTGCGGGACCCGACGGCTGGAATTTTTGAATGAACCTGCGAAACCCTTTCATGAGAGGGAGGAATGTGATATGAAAAAAACATCCTGCTTTTCCCCGGCACATATCCTGCTGCCGTCGGAGCAGATCAAACTGGAGCAGTGGGGCTGCGTGGCCTGTGACCAGTTCACCAGCGACCGCTCCTATTGGGAAAAGGCGGAATGGGCAGCGGCAGGTTCACCCAGTGCGCTGAACCTGATCCTGCCGGAAGTGTATCTGGAAGACGAGGCTGTCCCCCGGAAGATCGAAACGATCCATGCGGCCATGGACGAATACACCCAGTCGGTGCTGACCCGCGCCGTGGACGGCTTCATCTACGTGGAGCGCACCGAGCAGAGCGGCCGGGTGCGGCAGGGCCTCGTGGGCAAGATCGACCTCGAAGCCTACAGCTACGCCGAGGGCGCCAAGGCGGACATCCGCCCCAGCGAGCACACGGTGGAGAGCCGCATCCCGCCCCGGATGGCCGTCCGGCGGGGGGCCAGCCTCGAAACGCCCCACATCATGATGCTGGCCGATGACCCGGACTGCACCCTCATCGAGCCCATCGGTGAGAAAAAGGCGCAGCTGCGCAAAGTCTACGAGGGCGAACTGATGCTGGGCGGCGGCCACATTGCGGGCTGGGCCGTGGAGGACCCGGCGCTGCTGGCCCAGATCGACGCCGCCTTGCAGCAACTGGGCAGTCAGGAAGCCTTTGACGCCAAATACCCGGAGGCCAAGGGGGCCGCACCGCTGACGCTGGCCGTCGGCGACGGCAATCACTCGCTGGCTTCCGCCAAGGCCTGCTGGGAGGAGCTGAAGCCCACCCTGACCCCGGAGCAGCGGGAACACCACCCGGCCCGGTGGTGCCTTGCCGAGGTGTGCAACATCCACTCCCCGGCCATTGAGATCGAGCCCATCCACCGCGTGCTGTTCAATGTGGACTGCGGCGCGGTGCTGCTGGCCCTCATCGCGTGGAGCGACTCCAACAACGCGGGCATCTGCTTCGGCGATGCCAAGCAACAGTCCTTTACGCTGGCGGGCCCTCATATTGCCAATGTGCTCAGCTTCGAGCGCCCCATCGCGCCCCTGACTGTCGGCACCATCGACACCTTCATCGAATACTTTATGGCCCGCCACATCGAGGCCCGCGTGGATTACGTCCACGACGAGCCCGCCGTCCGTGCCCTGTGCAAACAGCAGGGCGGTGTGGCCTTCCTGCTGCCGCCCTTTGAAAAGAGCGACCTGTTCAAAGGCATCGTGATGGGCGGCGTGCTGCCCCGCAAGACCTTCAGCATGGGCCATGCGGAGGAAAAGCGGTACTACATCGAGTGCCGTAAGATCAAAGAATAAACGTTACGAAATGCCAGCTCCCCCAGCAGGGGGGAGCCTCTGGCAAAGAGGGAAACATTTTATTTATACAGGAGAACCATGACTTTTAACGAACTGAATCTGTCCGCCCCGCTGCTGCGTGCCGTTGCGGAGGCGGGTTACGAATCCCCCTCGCCCATTCAGGCATCGGCCATCCCGCCGGTGCTGGCCGGGAGGGACTTGATGGGCTGCGCCCAAACGGGCACCGGCAAGACCGCAGCCTTTGCGCTGCCCATGCTCGACCGCCTGACCGCGAACCCTGCAAAGAAGAAAGGGGCCGTCCGCGCCCTGATCCTCACCCCCACCCGTGAGCTGGCTCTGCAGATCGGCGAGAGCTTTGAAATGTACGGCAAGTACCTCTCCCTGCGCAGCACCGTCATTTTCGGCGGTGTGGGTCAGGCCCCGCAGGTGGCAGCCATCAAAAAGGGCGTCGATATCCTCATCGCCTGCCCCGGCCGCCTGAACGACCTTGTGGGGCAGGGGTTCATCGACCTCGGCAGCATCGAGATCTTCGTGCTGGACGAGGCCGACCGGATGCTGGACATGGGCTTTGTGCATGACGTGAAGAAGGTCATCGCAAAGCTGCCCAAAGTGCGCCAGAACCTGATGTTCAGCGCCACCATGCCCAAGGAGATCGAGCAGCTGGCGGCGGGCATCCTGCACGACCCCGCCTTCGTCAAGGTGGACCCCGTGTCCAGCACGGTGGACCGCATCGACCAGAGCCTGTACTTCGTTGAGAAGGGCAACAAGAAATTCCTGCTGCCGTGGCTCATCCAGAACCTGAATCCGCCGGTGCAGAACGCGCTGGTCTTCAGCCGCACCAAGCACGGCGCGGATAAGATCGCAAAAGACCTGAACAAGCAGGGCATCCCTGCCGCCGCCATCCACGGCAACAAGAGCCAGTCCGCCCGTGTAGCCGCGCTGGAAGGCTTCAAGGCCGGGCAGACCAAGGTGCTGGTCGCCACCGACATCGCCGCCCGCGGCATCGACATCAGCGAGCTGTCCCATGTCTTCAACTACGACCTGCCCGAAGTGCCGGAAACTTACGTCCACCGCATCGGCCGCACGGCCCGCGCGGGCGCAGACGGCACCGCCATCAGCTTCTGCGCCCCGGAGGAGCAGGAGTATCTGGCCGGCATCGAAAAGCTGAACCGCCAGAAGATCCCGGTGGTGTCCGGCCACCCGTGGGACGGCGTGCCCGCCCCCGTCAAGAAGGAGCCGCCGGTGCGGGGCAAAAAGCCCAAGGCGGAAGCCGAGGCCCCGGCTGCCAAGCCGGAACAGCCCGCCAAGGCCGTGAAACCGGCCAGACCCAAAAAAGAAAAACCGGCCGCAGAAAAGCAGCCGTTGAAATCTCAACCGAAAGAGGAACCATCCATGGACGAAAATCAGAAGCGAACTTCCGGCGGGCGCAATGAAAACCGCCGTTCCAATAATAACCGCCCCCGCCGCGAGGACAGTGCCGCCGCCCTCAACCGGGGCAGCAATGCGCAGCCCAAGTTTGACCCCCACTTCGTGAGCGCCCCGGAGGCAACGCCGCTCCGCCCTGCGAAGAAGGCCGCCCCGGCTCAGCCCGCCGCCAAGGCCGCTCCGGCAGCGAACAACGCCAAGAGCGAACAGGGCAGCGGCCAGAACCGCCGCAATGCCCAGCCGAACGGCCAGAACGGTCAGAGCCGCCCGGCCCGCGGCAGCCGCAGTGAGCGCACGGAGCGTAACGGCGACCGCGCTGCCCGCCCGGCCCAGAACAGTGCCCAGAGCGGCAAACCCCGCAGTGAGCGCAGCAGCCAGCCCGCCCGTGCGCCCCGCGCCCCCAAGCAGGAGACCTCCCGCGGGCGCGGCCGTGCCGCTGCCCCCAGCCGGGACGAAGATCCGGGCCTTGTGCTCATCAGCCGCCGCCCGCCGCAGCAGAAGTTCACCAACTTCGAGGAGTATATGAACGCCCACGGCGGTGCAACAGCCCCCATCGAGGATCACAGCGATGAAATGTGAGCCGTGGCAGTGCCCGCTGTGCGGCGGGCCGCTGACCGGTGAGCGGGACCTGAAGTGTCCCTCCGGCCACTGCTTTGACCGCGCCAAGGAGGGCTACTGGCATCTGCTGCCGGTGCAGAGTATGCGCACCAAGGCCCCCGGCGACAGCAAGGAGATGGTCGCCGCCCGCCGCGCCTTCCTCAACGGGGGGTACTACGGCATCTTTGGTCAGGCGCTGGGCAAGCTTTGCCTCGAATACGGCCAGCCCGCCGCGCCGGATGCGCCGCTGCACCTGCTGGATGCGGGCTGCGGCGAGGGCTGGTATGACCGGTGCATCGCCGGGCAGTTCGAAGCGGCGGAACAGCCGCTGGCGCTGGCCGGGTTCGACATCGCAAAACCGGCGGTCCGTTGGGCCGCCAAAGCTCTGCCCGCGGCCCGGTACGCCGTGGCGTCCAGCTTTGCCCAGCCCGTCCGCACCGGCTGGGCCGACCTGCTGCTGAACTGCTTCTCGCCCTTTGCGCGGGAGGAGTTCCTCCGCGTCCTGCGCCCCGGCGGGCGGATGATCTATGTGGTGCCCGGCGCGGAGCATCTGTACCAGATGAAGGCGATCCTCTACGATACGCCCTACAAAAATCCGGTGCAGCAGGTGGCCTATGAGGGTTTCCGCCCCATTGGAGAGCGGGATGTCTCCGGCACCATCACGGTGCCCGCTGCCCAGCTGGAAGCGCTTTTCGCCATGACGCCCTACTACTGGAAGACGCCCCGCGACGGCGCGGCCCGCCTCGCCGCCCTCCCGGAATTGACGACGGACATCGCCTTCCGGTTCTTGGTGTTTGAGAAAGAATAACAAAATGTCCCGGTTTGCATCGAATGAATGCCAGACCGGGATATTTTATTTGATAAATTCGTCCGATTCGTTTGAATTCATCGAACGAATTTGATATAATAATAGTACGATAAGGAAAAGGAGGCTGTCAAGATGTCGATCACTGCAACGGAGCTCAAGAATAACTTGGGCAAATATCTTCTGCTGGCTGCAACGGAGGAAGTCTACATCACCCGCAACGGCAAGACCATTGCAAAATTGACCTCGCCCTACCAGAATAAGCTGAACACAGTGGAGTCGCTGTTTGGCAGCGTCCCGGCGACGATGACGCTGGAACAGGCACGGGAGGAAAGGCTAGGGAAGTTATGAAGGTGCTGCTGGATACCTGCGTCGTAATGGATTTTCTGCAAAATCGGGAGCCGTTCTCCATTCCGGCACGAAGCATCTTCCGCGCGGCCGCAGCGGAATGGTTTACCGGCTGCATTACCGCAAAGGCGGCGACGGATATTTATTACCTGACCCACCGCTGCACCCACAGTGATAAGGAAAGCCGTCAGAAACTCAGTCAGCTATTGACGATCGTAGGGCTGCTGGATACTTCGGCAGAGGATGTGTTCCACGCGATCGCATCCCCGACTGCGGACTTTGAGGATGCCGTGATGATCGAAACGGCACTGCGTTCTCAGGTGGACTGCATCGTGACTTGCAACACGAAAGACTACGCGAAATCGTCGGTGCCGGTCTATACGCCGGACATCTTTTTGGAGCAGCTGGAACAAAACAGTATCAATTAAAACGCAACCGCCCCCGGTGCTGCATGAGCGTGCAGCACCGGGGGCGGTTTTGTCAGAGACCTGTGGAGAGGTTCGAGAAATGCTTAGTGTTTCTTCTCACCCTTGGGCAGGAGATTGGCGCGTTCCAGCGCCGGGCGCAGGGCGAGGTAGAGGATGACGGCGCAGACCGTGGAGGCCACGCTGTTGACGAAGGTGACGCCGCCGGCGATCTTGGAAAGAGCCTGTGCGACGGTGTACTCCTGACCGAAGATGTAAACGTTGCGGAAGTAGCCGAGGAACGGGTCGGTGACCACGTTCAGCAGCAGACCGGAACCGGCAGCCACGATGACCTTGACGAGGTAACCGGCGCTGTGGCGGTCGAGGTCGCGGAGCTTGAAAGCCTTGTGTGCCACGGCACCGCAGGTGATGCCGATGATGAACTTCAGCACAAAGGTGGTGACGGCGTAACCCGGATCACCGGCCAGAATGTCGGCCAGCGCCAGACCGATGGCACCGGCCAGACCGCCGGACACGCCGTCCAGCAGCAGGGCGGTCAGGGCCGTGAAGGTGTTGCCCAGATGGAACGAGGAGCCGCCGTAGAACGGCACCCGGAAGAACAGGTAGGCCACAAGGCTCAGCGCGGCCATGACGCCGGTGAGCGCCAGCTCGTGCACGGTAAAGGTGCGCTTATACAGCACACTGGCAAAGAGGATAACGATGACGACGACTGCCAGCAGCAGCCACATTGCGGTTGTTGACATGATGTATTCCCTCCATTTTCACAAAACCCATAAAACCGATTGACTTTTTTGGTCTCGGCGGGTATGCTCTTATTATACCCAGAACTGAACCCGTGAAAATACCCAGAATAGAGTTTTTTTATGGGGTCAGTTTGGGAGACTGCCCAAAAAGAGGAGGGGTTTTGTGTTCCACTTGACAACAGCGCTGGATGCGGCCTCGGCAGTGCCGCTGTACGAACAGCTCTACGATAGCCTTGCGGAGGAAATGCGCACCGGGGCCATCCCGGCGGGCACTCGGATGCCCGGCAAGCGGCGGCTGGCGGCGGAATTGTCGGTGTCGGTCAACACGGTGGACGCCGCGTATCAGCTTCTGGCGGCGGAAGGGTATCTGGAATCGCGGGAGCGCAGCGGTTTTTATGTACAGGAGTATCTGGCCCTGCCCGTCCGGCCGGAGACCCTGCCCGCCGCCCCGGCCCCGCTGCCCCCGGCGGCCCAGCCGGAGCGGCCCGTCCGCTATGATCTCTCCACACGGGGGGTGGACCCGGCGCTCTTCCCGTTCCGGACATGGGCGCGGCTCCAAAAGGAGCTGCTCTATTCCTCGCCGGAGCTGCTGACTCACGGCGACGCACAGGGCGATCTCGAACTGCGGCGGGCGCTGGCCGGCTACCTCGAAGAGTACCGGGGCGTGCGGTGCAGCGCGGAACAGATCGTGGTGGGAGCCGGATTGGAATACCTGCTGGGGCTGCTGGCCCCGCTGCTGCCCGGTGCGGCGGCGGTGGAAAACCCCGGCTACCCCCGCGCCAAGCGGGTGCTGGAAAACAACTGCGTGCCCTGCTGCTGCCTGCCTGTGGACGAGGACGGCCTGTCCATCGAGGCACTGACCCGGTCGGGCGCGGCGGTCTGCTACGTCACCCCAAGCCACCAGTTCCCCACGGGGGTCACCATGCCCGCCGGGCGGCGGGCGGAGCTGCTCCATTGGGCGTCCCGCAAGCCGGGGGAGCGGTACATCATCGAGGACGACTACGACTCCGAGTTCCGGTTCGACACCCGCCCACTGCCCAGCTTGCAGGGGATGGCCGGGGCCGACGGCCCGGTGATCTATCTCTCCACCTGCTCCCGGAGCCTTGCCCCCAGCATCCGCATCGCCTATATGGTGCTGCCGGTGCAGCTCCTCCCGGCGTGGCGGGCGGCTTACCGGCTTTATTCCAGCACGGTCAGCCGGTTCGAGCAGCAGACGCTGGCCCGGTTCATCACCGAGGGGTACTTTACTCGGCATCTGGCGCGGGAGCGGGTGGCCTACAAGGCCCGGCGGGACGCGCTGACCAAGGCGCTGAACGGGGCTTTTGCCCCCGGTGAGCTGACCTTAGCCGGGCTGCACACGGGGCTGCACCTGCTGGCTGAGGTGAAACAGGCCCCGCCGGACCCGGCCCTTCGGGTGGCGGCGGCACAGCAGGGGGTGCGGCTGAGTCTGTTGAGCGATTTTGACCTGACCGGCGAAACGCCCGGCCTTGGGGGAACGTTCGTGCTGGGTTACGGCTCGCTGGCGGACGATGCCTGTTCGTCGGTGGGCGAAACGTTGAGGAAAGTCTGCACCGCCGCGCGGGAGGCTTCCGTGACCGAATAAGTGCCGCTGGCCCGGTCCCATGCGCCGGGCAGGGCATCGGCCCGGATGGGGGCTGCGCGGTTGGCGAGGAACTCCAGAATCTCGCCGAGGCGGGCGTAGTCCTGCGCGGTGAAGTCCGTCAGCAGGGCGGAACTCTGGGCCCGGAGGGCGTCCGGCAGGGAGGCAGGGAGCAGTTCGAGATCCTGCCGGAAAAAGGCGTCCCACACGGCGGCCCGTGCCGCGGCCCGGTGGGCAGGCGGGATGCGCCCGGCTTCGTCGAGGCCGGTCAGAAAGGCAGAGGCTTCCCCCGCGCTGAGGGTCTGGACATTGCCGGTCTGGCCGAGGGCGGCCAGCTCTTCGGCGGTGAATGCCCCGGAGAACCCCACCCGCACGGCCCCGTAGCGGGACGCCAGCTTTTCCAGCACGGCGGGGGAAAGAGCCAGATAAAAGGTATCCTCCGGCAGGGCCAGCGTTTCCAGCAGGGCTTGGCGGCACCGCGCCGGGCCCGCCGCCGCGTAGCAGCGGGTGAGGGATGCTTCCCCATCCCCGAAGGGTACGGTCAGCTCCCCCGGCACGGCCAAGAGGCCGCAGACGTTCTGCGGGGCGTTCAGGTAGAGGAGCAGAAAGCCCGGCTGCTCCCCGGCAGTGCAGAGCAGCACCGTCATCCGGTCGTCCTCCTTGGGCAGCGTGATGGGCACGCCCTGCTGAGGTTCGGCGGTCTGGGCAAGGAGCTGGGTATGCAGCATCCGGCGGGTGAGCAGCACCGTGCCGCCCACAAGGGGCAGCAGCACCAGCAACGCCGCCCCCAGCGCAGCCCAGAACGGCCTCCAACCTCCCTTGTGCATCCGGCACCCTCCTTTTTGCAAATGATACCGAAAGGATGGCCCGGCAAAGGGCGGATTATACAAAAAACGATCCCGGCGCATACAACGATCCCCTCTGCCATACAGTGTGGCAGGGGGGATCTTGCGATGTTGGAGACCATTACTGCCGTCAACGGCGCGGTCAATGGGGTCGTGTGGGGGCCGCTGGGGCTGGCACTGCTCTTCGGGGCGGGGGTGATGCTCTCGGTGCGGACGGGCTTTTTCCAGCTCGTGCACTTCCGGTACTGGATGCGGCAGACCATCGGGGCCATCTTCACCGACCGGAGCGTGACCGCCCACACGGGCACCGACGATCAAGCAATCAGCCAGTTCCAGAGCCTGTGCACCGCGCTGGCGGCCACCATCGGCACCGGCAACATCGTGGGGGTGGCAACGGCCATCCTCAGCGGCGGGCCGGGGGCGGTGTTCTGGATGTGGGTCATGGCCCTCCTCGGCATGATGACCAGCTTTTCCGAAAACGTGCTGGGCATCTTTTACCGGCACAAGAATGAGGAGGGCGCGTGGCAGGGTGGCGCGATGTACTACCTCGCCGACGGGCTGGGGCGCAAAAAAGGCTGCAAGCAGCTGGGCCGGGTGCTGGCCGTGCTGTTTGCAGCCTCCTGTGTGCTGGCGTCGTTCGGCATGGGGAACATGAGCCAGATCAATTCCATCGCGGGGAACCTGCGCGCCGCCTTCGGGGTGCCGGAACTGGCCACCGGGGTGGTGCTGGCCGGATGTTCGGCGGCGGTGATCTTCGGCGGGCTCAAGCGGGTGGCGGCGGTGGCGGAGCGGGTCGTGCCGCTGATGGCCCTGTTCTACCTCGGCGGGGCGCTGGTGGTGGTGCTGGTCCACGCTTCTGCCGTCCCGGCGGCCTTCGCGGCCATCTTCCGGGGTGCCTTCGGGCTGGCCCCGGCGGGCGGCGGGGTGCTGGGCTGCGGCGTGGCCCGCGCCGTGACGTGGGGGTTCAAGCGGGGGGCCTTTTCCAACGAAGCGGGTCTCGGCGCGTCGGTCATGGTGCATTCGTCCTCCAACGTCACCGAGCCGGTGCAGCAGGGGATGTGGGGGCTGTTCGAGGTCTTTGCGGACACCCTTGTGGTCTGCACCCTGACAGCCCTTGTCATCCTGACGTCGGGTCTGGTGGATCTGGAAACAGGCCGCGCCGCCGCCGGGGTCGTGGGTTCCGCGCTGGTGGGCAAAGCCTTTTCCACCGTCTTCGGCAGCTTCGGGCCCAAGTTCATCGCGGTGTCGATCTTACTGTTCGCCTACTCCACAGTGTTGGGATGGAGCCAGTACGGTACCAAGGCGGTCAGCTACCTGCTGGGGCCGCGGGCCGGCGGGGCGTATCAGGCCGTGTTCGTGGGGATCATCGTGGTGGGCGCGGTGATGAAGCTCGACCTCGCGTGGGACCTGTCCGACACGTTCAATGGGCTGATGATGCTGCCCAACCTCGTGGGCGTGGCGGGGCTTTCCGGCACGGTGGAACGGATCACCCGGAATTACGCTGCCCGCGTTTTTTATGGGCTGGCTGTCGCGCCGCTGACAGCCAGCGCACCGCGTCCCGCCCGGCGGTGATGCCGCTGCCGAAGGCCCAGTGGAGGTTGAAGCCGCCGCACATTCCGGCGCAGTCCAGCGTTTCGCCCACAAAGTAGAGGCCGGGGCAGCCCTTGAATTGAAAACTGGGTTCCAGCTCTGTCAGGCTCAGACCGCCGCCGGTGGTCTGGGCCTGTTTCCATCCGCAGGGGGTCAGCCCCTCGAAGAGCCAGTGCTTTGCGGTGTTGGCCAGCACCTGCCACGCGGCATCGGGCAGGGTGTTCAGGGGCTTGTCCGGCAGATGGGCTGCGGCCCAGAGCGCTTTGCCCAGCTTCGGGTTCAGCAGCCCCGTCCAGAGATCGGCGGGGGTCTTGCCGGGCAGCAGGGACACCCGCCCCGCGAACAGGGCCGTCAGGGCCGCTTCGTCCAGCGCGGGGAAGAGGTCCAGCTCCACGGCCGGGCGCTTGGGCCCGCGCTTGGGGGCCAGCAGACCGGAAAGCTGCATGATGCAGATGCCGGACAGGCCGTATTCGGTGAACTGTACCTCGCCCGTCTCGGCGGCGAGGGTGGTGTGCCGGTCGAGGTCCAGCAGGGAGGCTGCGGCCTTGGCCCGGATGCCCGCAAGGGATCTGTTCGGTTTTGCCACCTGCAAGGCGGTCAGGCAGGGGTAGAGCGGCTCCAGCTTCCCACCGCACTGGGCGGCGAACTTGGTGCCGAAGCCGTCGGTGCCGAACTGAGGGCCTGCGTTGCCGCCCAGCGCACAGATGACGGCATCGGCGTGGAGGGTCTCGTTACTGTGCTCGGCGCTGTCGAAGAGGACGGTGTAACCGTTCCGGTTCTGGCTGATGGTATTTACGGTGCAGCCGGTCCGCACCTCTACGCCGAGGCGGGCCATCTGCCCTTCCAGCAGGGCCAGCACATCGGCGGCTTGGTTCGAGTAAGGGTAGACCCGCCCGGCCTCGTCAGTGCGGGTGTAAAGGCCCAGCGCCCGGAACCACTCCAGCGGTGCGCTCCGCTCCACCGCCGCCAGCAGCGGGGCCAGCGCCTTGGGGTCGGCGGTGAAATAGCACTCCGGCGCGATGCCGGTGTTGTCGAGGTTGCAGCGACCGTTGCCGGTTGCCAGCAGCTTTTTGCCGCAGCGGGGGTTGCGGTCCAGCAGGGTGATGCGGGCCGCGCTGCCCGCCGCCTGTGCCGCCGCCAGCGCGGCCGCCATACCCGCAGCACCGCCGCCTAAAATTACGATCTGTTGCATGAAACGCTCCTTGGTTCGGGGATGTCCCGGATTCGATCCCAGTATAGCATAAACCGAAAAAAACGACCAGTCCCTTCGGGAAAACAGAAAAAATGCCGTTGACAAAAATCACTGGTTTTGGTAAATTTTCAGTGAGCAAACAAAAACGGTAAAGAAATCTTAGCCGCCCTTCGAGAAAAAGTTGAGGCAGTAAAAAATAAACGAAGCATCGCAAAAGAAGGTGCAGAATATGAAGAGGAGCAAAGAGAAGATCACGCTGTCGATCCTGCTGGCTGCCGTGCTTGTGGTGGGCATCGTGGGGTATATGATCTATGTCCAGCACCAGTTTTACACCGAGAGTACCAAATACCTGCTGGAGACCTATGAGCAGGTGGACAAGACCTTCACCATGTTCGCCCAGCGGAACTGGAACGTGCTGAGCGAGTGGGGCAGCGACCTGCAGGATGACGCCGACGGGGAGGCGGTCCGGGCCAGTCTGTGCCTGTTCAACCAACAGAAGCCTACATGGAAATACAGCGGCCTGTACTTGTTCAACGAAGACTGCACCTATCTGGATGCCGAGGGCGGCTATGGCTCAGCTAAGCACATCTGGGGCGCATTTTTCGAAATGTACACCACCGGACTTCCCTGTGTGGGCAGCTATACCATGAAAAACGGGGAGCGCCGGGTCGTGTTCACGGTACCCATTGAGCCGGTGGAAGTGAACGGCGAGACCTACACCTGCATCGCTGTCAGCTACGACAACGAGACACTGGAAGAGATGATCGGCGGGCACGCCTACAACGGCCAGAGCGATTGCTACATCACCTATCCGTCGGGTGATATCATGCTCTCCGAAGAGCCGAAGAGTGAGATCGAGTCCCGGATGGGAAACCTGTTTGATTTTCTGGAGCAGAACGCACAGGTCAACACCAATGCCTTAGCCAAGATGCGCGAAGACGTGCAGAACAGCGGCCGGGGCAGTGTGGCGTACCGTTATGGGGGCAAGAGCTATTATCTGGTCTATCAGCCGGTGGGTTTTCAGAGCCTGAGCATCGTCGGCATCGTGGACCGGAGCGTGGTGGACGCCGGGATGCGGAAGATCCAGACGGCGACCATCCTGCTGCTGATCGCATTGATGGCGGGCATTGTGTTCACGCTGGTGCGGTTTGTCCGGATCAACGCCCGGCAGGAAGTGGAGGAAAAGGAACACGCCCTGCGTGCGGAGGCCAGCGAGCGCAAAAAGATGGAGGACCTTGCCAACAGCGACGGCCTGACCGGCCTGTTCAACGAGCGGTGCTTCAACAAGACCCTGAAAGAAAAGGAACAGCAGGGCGAGCCTTTTGCGCTGTTCTACCTCGACCTTGACCGGTTCAAGCCGGTGAATGATACTTACGGCCATGACGTCGGCGACCAACTGCTCAAAGCGGTGGCGGGCCGGCTGCGGAGCTGTGTGCGGAACACGGATCACGCCTTCCGCATCGGCGGCGACGAGTTCGCCCTTATCGTCAACGGCGAAGTGGACGCAGAATGGTGTGCGCAGCGGATGAAAACCATCAAATCGACCATCCGCCAGACCTATGTGCTGGAGGGGCAGACCATCGACATCAGCACCAGCTGCGGCGTGGTCTGTTACCCGGCGGACAGCGCCGACGTGCGGGAACTGCGTATCCTTGCCGATCAGCGGATGTATGAAGACAAACAAAAAACTGGGAGCAGCCGGAGCATCAAGCAGAAAATCTGAGATTGAATAATTCTCCTTCTCTTACCACAAAATAACCACAGAAAACGAAATCTGGGAGCAAAGGAAACGCCGAACAGAGAAAGGGAGAATGTGCTATGAAAGCGACAGGCATCGTGCGCCGCATCGACGAGCTGGGGCGGGTGGTCATCCCGAAGGAGATCCGCCGCACCCAGCGCATCCGCCGGGGCGACCCGCTGGAAATTTTTACGACCGGCGAGGGAGAGGTCATCTTCAAAAAGTATTCGCCGGTGGGGGAGCTGAGCGGCGTGACGACCCAGTACGTCGATGCGCTGAGCAAGAGTTTCGCACTGACGGCCTTCGTCTGCGACCGGGACCGCATCCTCACGGCGTCCGGTGCCGGGCGGCGGGACCTCATCGACCGCAGCGTCAGTCAGCCGCTGGAAAGGCTGATGGACGGCCGCAAGCCCTACGCCAGCGAGGGCGAGGCGGAGAAGACCCTGCTGCCCTGCGAGGGGGCCCAGCGGGCGCTGCTCTGCGTCAGCCCCATCATCGCGGCGGGGGATGTGACCGGCGCGGTGGGGCTTTTGACCGAGGACAAGAGCGCCCAGCCAGACGCTGCCCAGCAAAAGGCGATAGCCGTTGCGGCGGCGTTTCTGGCCAAACAAATGGAAGAATAACATTATAAATGAAGAAGGCCAAGCCGGAAAATCGGGCGGTGCGCCAGTGGGCGCAAACGCTGATCCGATTTTCCGGCTTGGCCGATTTTGATTTGAGAGAGATGTATAATTTGTGAATCTTTCAAAACTTTTCTGCGAACCTATTGACAGCGCCGGAAAATTGAATATAATGGTCTTAGCACTCAGGAAGATGGAGTGCTAAAGAACAAAAAGCAAACAAAGGAGGCAGGCGCTATGACGATGGATGCACGCAAGCAGCGAGTCTTGCAGGCAATCGTGGCGCTGTATGGTCTCGAAGGTGAGCCCGTGGGCAGCAGTGTGCTGGCAAACTACTTTGACATGGCGGTTTCCAGCGCGACGCTGCGCAACGAGATGGCGGCGCTGACAAAGCTGGGTCTGCTGGAGCAGCCCCACACCAGCGCGGGCCGCGTGCCCAGCGCCAAGGGCTACCGTTATTATCTGGATAATTTGCTGACCGACGATCAGCCGCTGGATCGTGTGACCGGTGCACGGGTGGATGCCGTGTTCGCCAGCCTTGACCATGAGCCTGAAAAGCTCGCGCAGGGCGCGGCGAAGGCGCTGGCCGCCATCAGCGGCTGCACGGCCGCCATCAGCACCCCCTGTGCCGAGGACCTGTGCATCGCGCATTACGAAGTCGTGCAGGTGGGCCGCAGCGCGGCGGCAGTTCTGGCCGTCACCACAGCCGGTTACGTCCGCACCCGTGTGGCGCGGGTCCGCACCGGCCTCTCCCGCGAGAACGCGGCGGCGCTGGCCGCTCTGCTCAACCGGAACCTGACCTTCGTGGCTCCCGTAGATCTTTCGCCCCGGCTCCTTGCGGAGCTGTGCAGCCAGATCGGCCCGGAGCTGGTGCCGGTGGTCTCGGCGGCGGCGGCGATCTTGCAGGATTCCACCACGCCCCATGTCTATCTGGGCGGTGAGCAGTACCTGCTCGATTGGCCCCAGCTGGAAGGCAAGGTCGGCTCTATCCTCTCGCTGCTGAACGACGAGGAAGAGGCCGCCCGGCTCATCGCACCGCCTGCGGAGCGCAGGGAAAGCGTGCTGCTGGGTGAGGATATTGAGCCGCAGATCCCCGGCCTGTGCATCGTCAGCGACCGGTATCTGGTCGGCGGCGGGCTGTGGGGTTCGGTGGCACTGATCGGCCCCACCCGGATGCCGTTCCAGAAGCTGATGCCGCTGCTCCACGCCTTTGCCGATCATCTGGGCGAGGGAATGAGCGGCCGACAAAAAGATACCCCGCAGGCAGCCGCACCCCGGCGGACTGTGATCTATAAGGAGGATCTCGAATGAGCGAAGAAACCAAGAAGACCCCGCAGCAGGAACAGCCCGCTGCGGAGCCCAAGACCGCAGAACAGGCCGCACCGGAAGCGGCTGCGGAACAGGCTGCTCCCGCCGCCGAGGAAAAGGACGGCAAGAAGGACGGCTGGTTCAACAAAAAGACCCATGAGCTAGAGGCCGTGAAGGCTAAGCTGGAAGCCGCCCAGCAGGAGGCGGGCCAGACGAAAGACAAGCTGCTGCGGATGGCTGCCGAGTACGACAACTACCGCAAGCGCACGGCCCGCGAGGCTGACCAGAAGTTCAACGACGGCGTTTCCTTCGCGGTCAACCAGATCATCCCGATCCTCGATACGCTGGAGATGGCGGCCAACGCCCCCACCACCGACGAGAATTATAAAAAGGGCGTGACCATGACGCTGGACAAAGCCGCCAAGGCGCTGGATGCCCTCCATGTGGAGGAGATCGAAGCACTGGGCAAGGCCTTTGATCCCAACATCATGAACGCCGTGCAGCAGGTTCCCGCAGAAGAGGGCCAAGAGAGCGGCACGGTGGTCACCGTTTACCAGAAGGGCTACAAGCTGGGCGACAAGATCGTCCGCCATGCGACCGTTGTGGTGGCTGAATAAGCCAGACCTCCCGCAGGGGAGTTTCAATAAACATCCGCTTATCCACTTTGAGCATCATATAAACAATACGTTCTGAATTGAGAGGAGCTTTTATTATGAGTAAGATCATTGGTATCGACCTTGGCACGACCAATAGCTGCGTGGCTGTCATGGAGGGCGGCGAGCCCGTCGTCATCGCAAACTCTGAGGGTGCCCGCACCACCCCGTCCGTTGTTGGCTTTACCAAGACCGGCGACCGTCTGGTCGGTCAGGTCGCAAAGCGTCAGGCCATCACCAACCCGGAGAACACCGTTTCTTCCATCAAGCGTCAGATGGGCACCGACCATAAGGTGACCCTGAACGGCAAGGAGTACACTCCCCAGCAGGTCAGCGCCATGATCCTGCAGAAGCTGAAGGCTGACGCCGAAGCTTATCTGGGCGAGCCCGTCACCGAGGCCGTCATTACCGTTCCCGCCTACTTCAACGACAGCCAGCGTCAGGCTACCAAGGACGCCGGCACCATCGCGGGCCTGAACGTCAAGCGTATCATCAACGAGCCCACTGCCGCTTCTCTGGCATACGGCATCGATAAGGAAGACGACCAGAAGATCATGGTCTACGACCTCGGCGGCGGCACCTTCGATGTCTCCATCATCGAGATGGGCGACGGCGTTACCGAAGTTCTGGCCACCAACGGCGACACCCATCTGGGCGGCGACGACTTCGACCAGCGCATCATCGACTGGATGGCGGATGCCTTCCAGACCGAGAACGGCATCGACCTGCGCAAGGACAAGATGGCCGCTCAGCGCTTGAAGGAAGCTGCCGAGAAGGCAAAGATCGAGCTGTCCAGCGCAATGAGCAGCCAGATCAACCTGCCCTTCATCACCG
>ERZ772902.804-NODE-804-length-29103-cov-27.763357_pt1 | contig 29103 bp, 25 predicted proteins | sample MGYA00511470_ERZ772902 | MGnify/ENA primary metagenome ERZ772902 (study PRJEB29015, sample SAMEA2737717) | human gut metagenome | biome: human gut; feature: human-associated habitat; material: faeces | place: China | collected 2012 ... | reverse complement strand
CTCGTATTCAGTTTTTACCGTAGCAGCCGGATCAGCAGCTCATTGATATCCTCGGCGGGCTTGCCGCTTGCTACCAGCTTGTTCCGAAAGGACAGCAGGGCCTTTACCAGCAGCCGTCGCTCGCCGGCGCAGAGTGCTAACACTCGATTTCTTCTATGCTTGAACATCACCACACCTCAGCAATAAACCAACTCTGAAAGGACAACCTCCTCCGCGCGGCTGCGGATGCTGTTCATCCGTCCCACCCATTCCATTTGATTTTCGGCCTTCAGCCGCTCAGTGACACCTTCGGCTTTCTTCATCTGTTCGACCAGTTGATCAAACATTTCTTGTGCTGTGTCGCCGATTTCCTTGAGATACTCGTCCAGCTTACCGGTCAGCAGCATTCCCGTGTAGATCCCATCCATATGTGTGCGCAGATACCGTCTCCGCGCCGCTGCAAATCTGTTTTCCATGCCGCGCCTCCTTCATATACGCATTGTTTTTGGTTTCCCTTCGCGTATATGATAGCCCGGCGCTACACTAGAGTCCAATGTGCAATAATCGGATTTGCAGTCTTGACAACGGGATATATTTATTTTGCACCGGCTATTGATTTGTGCGTTTTTGTGAGTATAATAGATATTGAAATGTGTTTGTCACGAGATGTGCAACCAGTTGAATTATGTGCTTCCCGGCGCGTTGATTATGCTGAAAAGTGCGGAGGTGCGCTATGTTATATCGGAAAATTCAGCCGTATATCGAAAGCTACTTGAAGTCAGACTCCAACAAAGTGCTGATTATCGACGGGGCGCGGCAGATCGGAAAGACCTTTATCATCCGCTACGTCGGGCAGCAGTTCTTTGAGAACTATATCGAGCTGAACTTTGCGGAGGATTATAACGGTCCACGGCTGTTTGAGCAGGTCCGCACCGTCAAGGACTTCTATTTCCAAGTCAGTACCATCGCCGGCGAGCGAATGGGAGAGAAGAAAAACACGCTGATTTTCCTTGATGAGATCCAGGCATATCCGCACCTGCTGACCATGCTCAAGTTTTTAAAGCAGGACGACAGGTTTACCTATATCGCCAGCGGGTCGCTGCTCGGTGTGACCTTGAAGAAGACCACCTCGATCCCCATCGGAAGCATTGAAGTAAAGCGCATGTTCCCGCTGGATTTTGAGGAGTTTCTGCTGGCAAACGGGTTTAATCAGTTCGCCATCGATATGATGCATGAGAAGTTCCTTGCCGGTGAGAGCCTGGATGCAGCTATGCACGGGAAGGTGATGGACCTCTTCAAGAAATATCTGTTGATTGGCGGACTGCCCGACGCCGTGAACTCCTTTATTGCAGACACCAACATCGTAAAGGTCAGGACGATCCATCGGGATATCCGCGCGTTCTATGCTGATGACGCGTCGAAGTACGAGGCGGACAATAACAAGAAGCTGAAGATCCGCAGGATCTACGATATGATCCCCTCCAATCTGGAGAGCAAGAAGAAACGGGTGGTCTTTCAGGATATCGAGGACAAGCGAGGCAAGCGTTTTTCCGACTATCAGGATGAGTTTGAATATCTGATCTCCGCGGGAATCGCCCTGGACGTCAACGCGATCACTACCCCAGTCTTTCCTCTAACACAGTCTGTCGGCAAAAACCTGCTCAAGCTCTATTTGAACGACGTAGGCCTTTTGACGGACGTTTTGTACGGCAGCAATATACGTGCGATCCTGGACGATGAGACGGGGATCAATCTCGGCTCTGTGTATGAAAGCGTGGTGGCCCAGGAGCTGGCCGCGCACGGCTACAAGCTGTTCTATTACGATAACCGCAGCAAGGGCGAGGTGGATTATCTGATCGACGATTACGACAGCCTCTCCGCCATCCCCATCGAGGTCAAATCCGGCAAGGACTACACCGTCCACAGCGCGCTGAGCACTTTTATAAAGAACGACGATTATCACGTGAAAAAGGCGTTCGTTCTGTCTAATACCCGCGAGATCACGACGAACGGTAAGATCACGTATCTGCCGATCTATGATGTGATGTTTTTGGGGGCGGGGGAATCGTCAAATACGCCCATTTAAACTAAATCAAATCAAAATCAAACGGACAACATGGAGGAAACATAGATGGCGGATATCAGAAATGACCGGGAGCGTGAAGAACTCCACAAAGCAATATGGAGCATTGCTGACGATCTTCGTGGCAGTGTGGACGGCTGGGACTTCAAGCAGTATGTGCTTGGCGTTATGTTCTACCGTTACATATCCGAAAACCTTACCAACTATATCAATGAAGGTGAGCATGCTGCCGGTGATGCTCAGTTTGATTATGCCAAAATGAAAGACTCAGACGCCGAAGGAGCCCGTGCCGGTTTGGTACAGGAAAAGGGCTTCTTCATTCTGCCGTCTGAGCTTTTTTGCAACGTTCGAGCAAGAGCAACAGATGACGAAAACCTCAACGAAACGCTGGAGCGGGTTTTCAACAACATCGAGGATTCCGCCAAAGGAAGCGAGAGCGAAGACGATTTTGCCGGTTTGTTCGATGATCTGGACGTGAATTCCAACAAACTGGGCGCCACCGTTGCCAAGCGTAATGAAAAGCTGGTTAAGCTCCTAAACGGTGTCGCCGATATGAAGCTGCGCTATAAGGACAACACAATCGACGCTTTCGGTGACGCCTACGAATATCTCATGAGCATGTACGCCTCCAACGCAGGAAAATCCGGGGGCGAGTTCTTCACACCGCAGGAGGTCTCCGAGCTTCTGACCCGTATCGCTGTCGTGGGGAAAACAGAGGTCAATAAGGTCTACGACCCCGCCTGCGGTTCCGGTTCGCTGCTTCTCAAAGCGGCAAGAATTCTCGGTAAAGAGAATATCAGGCAGGGCTTCTTTGGGCAGGAGATTAACCTGACCACCTATAACCTCTGCCGCATCAATATGTTCCTCCATGATATTGGCTACGACAAGTTCAATATTGCCAATGAGGACACGCTCATCAGCCCCCAGCACTGGGACGATGAGCCCTTTGAAGTCATCGTTTCCAATCCGCCCTACTCCATCAAATGGGCGGGAGACGAGAATCCGCTGCTGATCAACGATCCCCGTTTCTCACCGGCAGGTGTTCTGGCGCCGAAATCCAAGGCAGACCTTGCCTTTATCATGCACAGCCTTTCATGGCTCGCTACCAACGGCACTGCGGCTATCGTCTGCTTCCCCGGTATCATGTATCGTGGCGGGGCCGAAAAGAAGATCCGCAAGTATCTGGTGGATAACAACTTTATCGACTGCATCATCCAGTTGCCCTCTAACCTGTTCTATGGAACGTCTATCGCCACCTGTATTATGGTACTGAAGAAGAATAAGGCTAATAGTAAGATCCTGTTTATTGAGGCTTCCAAGGAGTGCAAGAAGGTTACAAACAACAATCAGCTTGAAGACAAGAATATCGATACAATCGTGGACGAATTCGCATCTCGCACAGAGATAGAACATTTTGCTCATCTGGCTTCATACGAGGAAATTGTCGATAACGACTACAATTTGTCAGTTTCATCGTATGTGGAAGCGGAGGACACTCGTGAAGAAGTAGATATAGCTGAACTCAATGCTAAAATTGCAGATATTGTTGAGAAGGAAAACGCTTTACGTGCAGAAATTGATCGGATTATTGCAGAAATAGAGGGATAAGATATGCGGCTATCAAGTGTTTTATCCAAGCCTCCTAAACCGCTTTTCGAACCAGTTGACGGCTTTCTGATGGGTAAGCAAGGAAATTTGGGGCAGAAAGTGGACCTCGACGTTGGGACTGTTGCATTGAATTACTACTGTGAAACATGCGATGATCTACGAACGTTCTATTCAAAAGGAAAACTAACCTGTATCTTTGTAAACAAGAACATGGTAAGCATAGATTGTGTCCTTGCTTGCGCATGTGGTTCCACGGTTGAGGTATGGTTTGTAATTGAAAGTGAAAACGATATTACATCGTTGAGCCCAAAGGTACGGATTTTGAAACGTAGCGAACGATTGTCAGAAAGCGTAAAGCTCAATACTACCCGTTATGGGGACTTCGACTATCTATTAGACAAAGCGGAACAGGCATATCGTGAGAATTTGGGCGCAGGTTCTATTGTGTATCTGCGAAAGATTTTTGAGATGGTCACAGTTCAAGCGGCTATTTCAACGGGAATAGATTTTCCGAAGTATGAGGGCGGTAATCCTAAAAACTTTTCTGCTCTTCTGGAGGCCGTCGATGCTAAAAGCTCCATTATTCCGCCTGAGTTTTCAAAAGACGGCAAACGCCTTTTTAAAGAACTCAGTAATGTTGTCCATGGAGATTTCGATGAAGAACTCGGCTTAAAAAAGTTTGAGCCTCTACATAGGTTAATTATAGGGATTCTCGAAAATGTTCGAAACAAGGCTGCTTTTCATGATGCGAAGATAGCCTTAGGTTGGACCGAAGATGAGGAGAGTGAAGCTGTATGACTAAGCTTGAGCAATTAATTGAAGAATTGTGCCCTAACGGAGTGGAGCATAAAAAGCTCGGGGAGATTGCGACCATTTCAAGGGGTGGAAGTTTTCAAAAGAAGGATTATACAGAGACCGGATTCCCCTGCATACATTATGGGCAAATTTACACGTTCTACAATATGTTTACAGACTCAACTATTTCATTTATCCCTGAGAATGTGTACAAAAAACAAAAGTTTGCCCAGCCGCAGGATATTATTATGGCGGTTACTAGTGAGAACATTGAAGATGTATGTAAGTGTATTTCGTGGCTGGGGAATACCCCAGTAGCGGTAAGCGGTCACACGGCCATTATCCATCACAACCAGAACTCTAAATACTTATCCTACTTTTTTCACACATCAATGTTTTTTTCGCAAAAGAAAAAGATTGCCCATGGAACAAAAGTCGTAGAAGTAACTCCGGATAAATTAAAGGATATTATTGTCCCTGTACCGCCCATAGAGGTACAGGCTGAAATTGTCAAGATTCTTGACAATTTCACGGAGCTTACAGCGGAGCTTACAGCGGAGCTTACAGCGGAGCTTACAGCGAGGCAAAAACAGTATGAATATTATCGAGATCTCCTCTTGACCTTCTCCGATGTGGATGATTCACAGAATGTTCATGTAGAGAGAGAGAGAGAGAGAGAGACGGAGCCGGGCGGTCAGATGGCTGACGCTGAATGATGTGATCCTTTCTCTCAATACTGGACTTAATCCCAGACAGTTTTTCAGGCTGAACACGGATGATGCTGAGAACTATTACATCACGATTCGTGAGATCCATGGCGGTAGAATCGTGCCATCCGAGAAAACTGATAGGATTAACGATGAAGCGCTTTGTCTTTGTAATAATCGTTCCAATTTGGAAGTTGGCGATGTCCTTTTTTCTGGGACAGGAACTATTGGGGAAACCGCTGTTATTACGGAAGAACCTTCAAACTGGAATATCAAGGAGGGTGTTTACACCATCAAGCCGGATCAGACCAGAATAGTTCCTCAGTTTTTGAGGTATCTCTTGACGTCGGAACAGATGAAAACCGCCTACATGAAAAAAGTGGCTGGAGGAACCGTCAAGAGCATTCCAATGGCAGAAATGCGGAAACTATTAATTCCTGTTCCGTCAATAGATGAGCAAAAAAGGATTGTTCTTTTGCTAAGTCGCTTTGACACCCTCTGCAATGATCTCAAAGAAGGACTTCCCGCCGAAATCGAAGCTCGACAGAGGCAATATGAATACTACAGAGATAGGTTGTTAACATTTAAGGAGGCAGTATAGTGGATCCCCAGGAATACATTCAGCATTGGAATTATTATTGCTCATTAGCCGCAAGGTTTGATGGAACCAAGGACTATTTGTACCATGGATTTTGTCAAAACGAAGACGGTAGGTCTCTAATGATTCATGGTGATGTTTATTCTGATATTTTTAAGCAGATTATCATTCTATCTGCGTCTGAATTTGAAATCATAGCTAAAGCAATTTGCCAAGCCAACGGGGAAAAGGCGAGGAATATCAAAAGCATTACAAATATCCTTCTAAAACACTTTCCTAATTTACCAAAGACTGAAATCATGACGCCATTCTGTACAGCAACACCTCTGCAGGATTGGCGTGTTGAAGAAGACAAGGTGTTTGGTTTGGATTGGTGGAAAGCATACAATTCGCTCAAGCATAATGAGACTGATTCATATAGGAAGGCGACGTTGGAAAATGCTTTCTTGTCTGTTGCAACGCTTTATATTTTGAATCTATATTTGATGTACCTTCTTTTTGGTTCGTTAGCCATGGCGTACAACCTACCGCCAGTTTATTTTAGAAGTAAGTATACTGCCTATTCAGTCAATTCCGGAGAAGGTTCCCTTCCGGATTGGGGAAATAAATCACCGTTTGAAAAAGCTGCCGAGAATTATCCTGAATGGTTCAAATTACAATAGCCATATAATATGGAGGCCTTGACCATGTCGTATTTTAACATTGTTGCTGAAACAAACGAGAATACAGTTGTTACGGAGTATACACCTGTAACCAAACGTTCCGATGCCTATCAGAGCGAGGCGGCTTTGGAGGCGGAGTTTATCCGTCTGCTTACAGAACAGGGATATGAATATCTTCCTATCCACAGCGAGGAGGACTTGGTACTCAATCTGCGCCGGCAGCTGGAAAAGCTCAACAACTATGTTTTCTCGGACAGTGAGTGGAAACAGTTCTTTTCGGACTGTGTTGCCAACAAAAATGAAGGCATCGCAGAGAAGACCCGCAAGATCCAGGAGGATTACGTGCAGGTCCTTCATCGTGACAATGGTACGACAAAGAACATCTCCCTCATCGATAAGAAGAACGTCCATAACAACAGCGTGCAGGTGATCAATCAGTACGTCATAGGACAGGATGCCGGAGTGAAGCATGATAACCGCTATGACGTGACGGTGTTTGTCAACGGTCTTCCCCTCGTGCATATTGAGCTGAAGCGCCGGGGCGTTGCGATCCGTGAGGCGTTCAATCAGATCAACCGGTATCAAAGGGACAGTTTCTGGGCAGGGAGCGGACTGTATGAGTATGTGCAGATCTTTGTGATCTCCAACGGCACGAATACCAAGTATTACTCCAACTCCACCCGCTATAACGCCATCAAGGACGCATCTTCCGGAAAAGTCAAAAAGGAAAAGACCAGCAACAGCTTTGAGTTTACCTCTTTCTGGGCGGACGCCAACAACCGGGTGATCCCCGACCTGATCGACTTTACCAAAACGTTCTTTGCCAAGCATACGATCCTGAATATCCTGACGAAGTATTGTGTCTTCACTTCGGAAAGCATGCTCATGGTCATGCGTCCTTATCAGATCACGGCCACTGAGCGGATCCTGAACCGCATTGAGATCGCCAATAACTATAAGAAATACGGTTCCATCGCCGGAGGCGGGTATATCTGGCATACTACGGGCTCTGGAAAAACACTGACCAGCTTTAAAACAGCCCGGCTTGCTTCCAATCTGCCGTACATCGACAAGGTGCTTTTTGTCGTTGACCGAAAGGATCTGGATTACCAGACCATGAAAGAATATGACCGTTTTGAAAAGGGAGCAGCCAACAGCAACACGTCAACGGCGGTGCTGAAGCGTCAGCTTGAGGACGACAACTGTCGGATCATCATTACCACCATCCAAAAGCTCTCCACCTTCGTGAACAAGAACAAAGGGCACGAGGTTTATCAAAAGCATATCGTGATTATCTTCGACGAGTGCCACCGCAGTCAGTTTGGTGATATGCACACCGCAATCGTCAAAAACTTTAAGAAGTACCATATCTTTGGCTTCACAGGCACGCCGATTTTTGCGGCCAATACAGGCGCAGTGCGAAATCCGAAAATGTTTACGACGGAACAAACCTTCGGAGATCAACTGCATACTTATACTATCGTCGATGCCATCAACGACAAAAACGTGCTACCCTTCCGAGTGGACTACATTAAAACCATGGATGTGGAGCCGGATATCGACGATAAAGATGTATGGGATATCGACCGTGAAAAGGCATTCATGGCGCCAGAACGCATCGAGTTGGTGACAAAGTATATCCTTGAACACTTCGATCAGAAAACTTATCGGGGAGATAAATCTTATGCCTTTAATGTGCTGACCAATATCTCCGAAGTTGCCTCTGCTAAAAACGGAGCGGTGGAAGAAATCAAGCAGAAGCAGCGTGTCAGCGGTTTCAACTCCATTTTTGCGGTCGCTTCTGTGCCGATGGCAAAACTGTATTATGCGGAGTTCAAGCGTCAGATGGAAGCCGATCCGACCAAAAAACTGCGAATCGCTACCATTTACAGCTACGGAGCAAACGAGGAAGAGACAGACGGGATTCTTGATGAGGAGAACCCCGAGGACACCTCTGCTCTGGATCAGAGTTCTCGTGATTTCCTTGAGGCGGCAATTCGGGACTACAATGAAATGTTCCACACCAACTACAGTACAGATGGCGACAAGTTCCAGAATTATTACAAGGACGTCTCCCTTCGTATGAAGAATAAGGAACTAGATATGCTAATCGTGATCAATATGTTCCTGACTGGATTCGACGCCACCACGCTGAATACCCTGTGGGTGGATAAGAATCTGAAAATGCATGGCCTGATTCAGGCGTTTTCCCGCACGAACCGGATTCTGAACTCGATCAAAACCTTTGGCAATATTGTCTGCTTCCGCAATCTTCAACGTCGTGTGGATGACGCAATCTCGCTGTTCGGCGATAAGAATGCGTCTGGTATCGTGCTTCTCAAGAGCTTTAAGAATTACTACTACGGTTATACCGATGCGAAGGATGTGCTGCATCCCGGTTATGCGGATATGATTGAGGAGTTAACGACCAAATTCCCGCTCTCTGAGCCTCAGATTATCGGGGAGCAAAATCAGAAGAACTTTATCGCTCTGTTCGGTGCTATCCTGCGGATGAGGAATCTCCTTCTGTCCTTCGATGAGTTTGCCGGAAAGGAGATCCTTTCTGAGCGTGACTTGCAGGACTATCTTGGCCGGTATCAGGACCTGCGGGATGAATGGAAGCGTAGACGTGAGGACAAGCAGAAAGAAGATATTACCGATGATATCGTCTTCGAAATTGAACTGATAAAGCAGATCGAAATCAACATCGACTATATCCTGCTGCTGGTCAAAAAGTATCATGATTCTCACTGCGAGGATAAAGAGGTTCTCATTGATATTCGCAAGGCAATGGATGCTAGCCCTGAACTTCGCAGCAAAAAGGCGCTTATTGAAACCTTTATTGCCGGGATTAACGATGTGGACGATGTGCTCACCGAATGGCGGAGCTTCGTTGTCGAGCAGAAAGAAAAAGAACTTGCGTCCATCGTAGCGGAGGAAAACCTCAAGCCGGAGGAAACTCGCAAGTTCGTAGAGAACGCTTTCCGTGACGGTGAAATCAAAACGACGGGCACAGATATCGACAAGCTCATGCCGCCGGTTTCACGCTTCGGAGGCGGCAACCGGGCCGAGAAGAAGCAGACGATCATTGATAAGTTGCTGGCGTTCTTTGAGAAGTACTTTGGGATTGTGTAAAATCAATAATGCATGGAACTTCTCAACCCTTAAAATCACAATAAAGAGGACTCGAGGTGTGCCAATGAACAGAACAAAGCTAGAATCTGCCATATCAGCGTTCGTCAAGAACAAAAAGGCCAACGCCGCCTATTACGACGACAACTGGACCGAACGCAATGAGCGTAAAGCCTATTATCAGTCGTTCACCAAGGACAAGCTGCTGGCGATGACCGAAGAGGATTTCTTCGAATACATGAGCAGGCTTTGGTCGATGGTCATGTGGGGCAATAAAAGATTCGTTGTGGACAAGCTGATTGCCGACAACGGCTTTGATGCACTCAAAAAACAGCTAGCAGAATTGCTGTACGGGACCGTACAATTTGAAAAGCGGTGGAACACCTTTCTGAAATCCGTGAAAGGTATGGGACCGTCAACGATTAGCGAATTACTTACCTATACCAATCCGAACGAGTACATCCTATTCAACAAGACAACAATCCTGTGCTACTCCTACCTCGATGTGCCGGACATGCCCAAGTATAACTATCAATACACGGGCAAGAAGTTTGCTGAGGTCTGTGCGATTGCAAAGGAAATCTCCTCTGCGCTCAAGGCAGCCGGTGCTGAGGATTACGACCTGCTGGCAGTTGACTATTTCCTGTGGGATGAAGTGCTGCCGCTGGCAGAAAAGAAGGAGCCCGGTAATCAGGCCCCTGTAACGGTCACGCCCAAAACGGCCAGCGATTCCAAGTCGCTGCACGATGAAATCAAAGAAAAGCTGGTTGCTATCGGAGAGCTTTTGGGCTTTGAAAGCCGCTCAGAGGTGAAGATCACCACCGGAGCGGTCGTAGACGCCGTGTGGGAGGCCAAGATTGGCAACATGGGCAAGGCGATCTATGTCTTTGAGGTCCAGTCCAAGGGCTCCATTGACAGCCTGATCCTGAATCTCAAAAAGGCACAGAGCAACGCTGCTGTTCAGGCCGTCGTCGCTGTCGCCGACGAGGAGCAACTTGCGAAAATCATCCGTGAAAGCGTCGGCGTCATCGATGAGAAGTTTCTCCGCACATGGAACTCCGATGACGTCCTCGCCGTCTACGACTCCCTTGCCCGAGCCCACGAGTCGATCAATAAATTGGCGCTGGTGCCGGAGAGCTTTTAGAAACACAATAATTATAAGTAGGAGGTTACAGAATGCAACAGCTGCAATTGGACGAGTTTTTACGCTCACTAAAACAAAATATTGACATGCCGCATTCTCTCCTACTTGGGGCAGGTGCATCTATTGAATCGGGTGTACAGTCTGCTACAGAATGTATTTGGTATTGGAAAAAAGAGATTTATCTATCTCAGAACCCTGGCGCGATTGGGAATTATAGCAATTCAAAGCTGGAGATTGTCAGACAAGTGATCCAAAAGTGGATCGACTCTCAAAACGGATATCCTGCACTTAATAGCGATGAAGAGTATTCTTTCTTTGCAGAAAAAGCCTATCCATTGGCAGAAGACAGACGAAAATATTTCCAGCATATGGTATCCACGCATGATCCCAGCTTGGGTTATCATATCATTTCGATGTTGGCCAAGAAAAACATAATTAAATGTGTTTGGACAACGAATTTCGATGGCCTTATGGCTAAATGTGCACATCAATACACTCCGCTTGTCCCTATAGAGATTACATCTGAGACGTCAGAACGAGTTTATCGAAATGATGTTGACCAGGAGCTACTATGTATTGCATTACATGGTGATTATAAATATGGATCACTAAAAAATACCGAAAACGAGCTCGATACACAAGATGGAGAACTAGAAAAAGCATTACGCCACCAATTGCAAAACAGGGATCTCATTGTAATCGGATATAGTGGTAGAGACCTTTCATTGATGCGCGCGCTTGAAAAAGTATATTCCGAAAAAGGAGCAGGCAGGCTCTTTTGGTGCGGCTATGGTTCGCATCCATCTTCAGCTGTATCTAAGCTGATAGATGATGCGAACACTAATGGAAGATCGGCGTACTATATTCCTACAGAAGGATTTGACAGCACCTTGTTTTCCATTGCTCGTCACTGTATGAGCGATGACAAGACATTTTTGACTGATCTAGACACCGTTCGAAAGCAGTTATCTGTTGTATCTCCCATCCAATCAAACAGCTTCATTCTCCCAAACGAGGTCGCAAATAAAGCAGTTGTCACAAACGCATATCCGATCACTTTTCCAAAGCAATGCTACATATTTGAAGTCAATTATAAGAGTGAGGAAAAACCTTGGGACTACTGTAAGTTTTTATATCAAAATAACATTATGGCAGTTCCGTATAAGGGCTTGATCTATGCTTGGGGAAGAAAAGAAGATATTGAAAACATATGTCAGGGCAGACTGAAAAGTAGTATTGAACTGTGTCCAATAGACAAATCCTTTGCCGCTCACAATGGCACTATTCAAGAGTTGATTCTTAAAACGATTACTAGCCTTTTAGGAATTAATGGCCGCTTAGGGTATTCAAAGGATAAGCTATGGGATACCAGAAGAGTTATCAAGTATCAAATTAATAAAAAAACAATAACGGGTTATCAAGGTGTTCAGCTATCGCTGCAGTTCGACGTGAAGTATTGCTATCTAACCTTTGCACCAAGCTATACTTATGCTGATGAAGCAGTATATTCAAAAGAAGAGAAAAAAGCATTTGCTGATTATTATAATGCTGGCGTTAATAACGGCAGGCCAAACAAAAACACGTATGACTACATTTCCAATTGGGTTACGCGTGTTATAGGTAATAGTAATTTGAAGCTCTGTTTTCCGATCCAAGATACATCGCCTTTTATCTTCAATATTAGCTGTAAAAGCGCAATGTTGGGCGTTAATTTCGGGAGGAAATACCCTGTGAGGCTCTCTTCGGGTTTTTCTCCTAAGCGCATCGTGTTTACTGGAAGAGAATATAATGATCCAACTCTTTTGTTTTATAATCCTTCATCTGGTAAAACGGCTGGCGACTTCCATCCAATGCGGGGCTTGATTAATAATGGGCCGATTGACTTGCCACTTTATGCTAAACTGTTTAGTTCATCTATAAAACTAGGAGTGATATGTCCCAAAGGGTTTGAACAGAAGTTTTATTCATTCATATGCGGGCTTAACCTGCGCTCTGAAGCGAGGCACAATCCCGACTACTTAATCTCATTCCCCGGCTTTTTTGAAGCCTTCAAGACGGGAGTTGACATTCCTGCCCCAGCTTCTGCTAATTGGGTTGATATTGAAGCGACAAAAGGACAAAACGAAGTTGACGCAATTCGACGTTTTTGTGATCAAATAACTCGAAGAATAGATCAGATTAGTACAAACGTGGATGTTGTTTTGATCTATATTCCTAAGGAATTTGAGGTCTATACTGCCGTTTCTGACGGTTTTCTAAAATTTGACTTACACGACCATGTTAAGGCTTTTGCTGCACAAAAGCAAATTGCTACACAGTTTATACGGGAAAAAACAATAGAAAGCGATTTGAACTGTCAGATCATGTGGGCCCTCTCTCTTGCCATTTATGTTAAGGCTGGCAGGACTCCTTGGACAATTTCTGGGATTCAGCCTGATACTGCTTTTGCTGGGATTGGGTATAGTATTCTACCAGGTGGCGGCGGCAACAACATTGTCATTGGCTGTAGTCATGTCTATACTTCCGATGGCTTGGGTATGAAGTATAAACTATCGAAATTGCAGGATGTGACAATCGATAAAAAACACAATCCATATCTTTCCGAAAATGAGGCGTATAGATTAGGGCTAAATATAAAAGAGCTGTTTTACAAGTCGTTCACGGAATTGCCTAAAAGAGTTGTAATTCACAAACGCACACCTTTTCGCAATGACGAAATCAAGGGCCTTGTAGATAGCCTTTCAAGCGCCGGCATTCAAGATGTTGAACTAATAGAAATAACCTATGAAGATGACTTGAAATGTTTTGCACTGAATTACAATTGCTCCGATGCAGATGCATTTCCAGTATTACGAGGATTGTGCTTTCCGTTGAACAATAACACCATGTATCTGTATACACATGGTATTTCGCCATCGGTTAAAGCAGCAAATCGCAAGTATTTCCAGGGGGGTAAAAGTGTTCCGCTCCCATTGAAAGTAATACGTCATTACGGTTCCAGCAACATGGCGCAAATAGCGAATGAGATACTTGGGCTTTCACGGATGAATTGGAACAGTTTTAACCTTTATTCGAAATTACCATGTACTATTGAATCTTCCAACCAAATTGCACAAATCGGTTGGATGTTATCGCAATTTGAGGGATCGCTGTATGACTACAGGTTCTTCATGTAAGGTGTGAAGTAAGAATAATACTACTTCTATTGTAGCTGTATTCTGAAGCAGATAATTAAAGAACTATCGCAGGCACAGTCACTACAAAATTCGCTTTATTCACCCTCGTAGAGCGAATAAAGCGAATTTTCGGTGAATATTCGGCGAATTTTCAGTAGCAGAAGCAGCGAATCACACTTTTCGATAGAAAAACAGGCTGCAAAAACACACTTTTCAAATTTTGCTGTTGATCCTACCTCTCAAGAAAGCTCTCAAATGGTACGTCGTCGCTCAGAAAGGTATCCATCATGAACCTTGCACCCAGGCGGAAGCCGGTGATGAAGGTGTCCAGCTCGGATTCGCCCATGAATTCGGCGTAGACGTTACAGAAGCGGAGGAACAGCGCCTTGTTCTCTCCGGCGAGCTGCTCGGTGAGCTTTTCCTCCAGATCGTTCAGAGAGTCGGAGACCTTTTTCACAGGGCTTTGGGGGTGGTAGCCGCGATCCTGTGGGTCGATGTTGCCGTAGTACAGCTCCTCAATGATATTTCCCCTCATTGCCCGTCACTCCATTTCTGCAGCTCCCAGAGCCGGTCGATGTGGCGGCGGGATTTGCGGGTGGTTGCGTTGTGCTCGTCTGTGGAGAGCCAGTCGATCAGGTAGCACTTCGGGATCATGTACTTGTGCTGCAGCGCCAGGGCGCGGAGCTTTCCGAACCGGATCCACTCACAGACCGTGTGGCGGTTATAGCCGGTGAAATCTACGATAGCGGTCACATCGATCACGTCCGGATAGTCGGCGAGCTTGCTTTCATAGTAGCGCCGCGTCTTCTGCGGATCGTTGGGGAGGGGCGGCTGAATGCGGATCTTGTAGGGCTTTACGTCCTCATTCCCGTATTTGTACCAGCTGGTGGGTACGATGTACCGGCTGGGGTTGACCTCCCGGTTGATCATAAAGTCGATGACGTCGCGTTTCTTGATGGCGTAGCAGCGGGTTTTCTTCCCGGTGCAAACATGGGGAATCAGATTGAACTGCAGCAGATAGTGCGCCGTCCGCTTGCTGATATGGCAGACCTTGCGCAGCTGCTCCTTGTTCATGATCTCCGGGTATTGTTCGAGTTCCTTTGCATCGTATGTCATGACGAAGCTCCTTTCCGTATTTCGGTCCGAAAGGGTGCTTCATCGGTGCTGTCGGGGTCTCTGTTTTCTTGCCTGACTTCTTGCAAACGCGCAAGAACGGCGGCTTTTTACGCAAGATCACGGTTTTATTTGAACTCTGGGGCGGTTCAAATCAGCTCTGGCCGAAACGGGTCGAAATGTCCGCAATCCCTTGCGGTGCCTGGGTTTCCGGCATTTCACAAAGCGGCCTGAAAAATCCTGCTCCAGACGTGAATCTGCCAAAGTCTTACAACACTCGAAATCAGGTAGTCGCGCAAGCGGCTCGTGGGTTCGAATCCCACCCTGTCCGCCATAAGTCCACCGTAATTTTGATAGAATTACGGTGGATTTTTTCTATGTCCGAAAACCGCTTGAAATAGGGCTTTTGGCTGTTTCAGCACATAAGCGAACCCCGCTACAGGCCATTCTGCGGCGGGGTTTCGTGCTTTTTGCGCGGATTGTGGGGTTCTGTTCCGCTGTAATCGTTAAACTACCGAGTAATCGTTGAATTACTGGGAGTATTCGTTAAACAAACCCCCTCATTATCGGCCCTTTCTGATAAGGAACTTGACTTCGTGGGAGTTGATAAAGTAGTACTCTTCGTCACAGATATCGACGATTTCACTGGCGGTAGTTTTTGTATCTGATAAAACGGGATAGCATCCCGGCAACAATGGCGCACTTGAAGAACTCATGACAAGTGCCTCTAATGCTTCATTTTCAAAAGTATAGACACCTTTTTCTACTGTTGATACTGTACCAGCGAGATTTCCTTGGAGTGTAGAGATGGTATCCAAAACATTGTCAGTCACTATTACTGTTTTCACTTTAATTGCATTAGTGCCTTTTGAATCCAAGGTTGATATGCCCACAGAATCAAGCGGGCTCATCTGCTTTAGTGTTTCAAACGGATGAGTGTTCTTGCCAACAAAGGCAATGTGCTTTTTATTGTTGAGTTTCAACCATTCAATATAGGGCAGATTTGCCAAGATCGTTTCCGGCTGGTTGCGACTTGTCCCAGAGACGTGCAAAACACCTTCCACATGAACAGCGGGCTTCTGATTTAGTTCGTTCCAAATCGTCTGCAACTCGCTTAGAGGTCGGCTTCTCGTCTGCCCTTGCTTAGTCTTAAGCAACAGACATCCCTTTTCAGTGTCCACATCCAAAACTGTAATCGTTGCACCAGGACGGATAGCGGAAAACTCACAGACGGCACAGAACCAGGAAGAATACGCCGCCCGGTACAATGGGTTTGTAGAGCGGTATGAAAAAGCCAAGGCACGGCTCGAACAGCTCCGCACTACAAAAGCTGCACGGGAAGCCCAGGCAGAAGCCATCGGAGCTTTCATGTTCGAGATGCAGGAGCTGGACACCATCACCGAGTTTGACGAAAAGCTCTGGTTGACCACTATTGACACAGTGACCGTTCACGCCGGCGGACGAATGGCCTTCGAATTCCAGGGTGGCACAGAAATCGAGGGGTAAATTGTTCGTAGAAATCTTTGATATACTTGATTCGAGCCATTCTTAGAACCTTTCTGCCACCTCATTAGTCTTGAACAAACTAATGGTAGCGGTTATTTCAGGTGCTGACAAGGGCTCATTTTTATGCTGTTTGGGATGCTTACTTTGGGGACCTTTTGTGATACTTTCATTTTACTGAAAACAAGCTAACGGATGAGGACAGACCTCTGTTTGGTTGGTTTTTATGAAAGAAAAAACCAAGAGGAACAAGTATATTTTCGGCTCCTGACCGAGCACCATGACGACTGCACTTTATTTTTCTGCCGTAGCGATGGCAGCTCCATTGAAACCGTGCTGCATGAACTGATGAACCGTAAAGCGGAACAAACGGTAGAGTTCTTTTCACATATCTATGGAAAAGTGCCAAATGCCGATGCGATCCGTCTTTTGATGGGCTCACAGTTCTGGTACTTCCGCCAGCTGCTGGATCAGCATATGGAGGAAGGCAGAATGCTTATCTGCTTACAGGCAGTCCTTGATTTCACCAATGCCGGATGGCGGCAACTGTGTGACACGCTGAAATAAATAACCAAAAGCTTTGGGCGGTTTTCCCTCCGCCCTTTTCTTACAACAAATAGTTAGTCTATGCTAACCAAAAGAAAAGAGATAATTATGTATGATAGATTTTGAATTTGAATTCCAATATGCGGAGGCAAAGCTGCCCATTCTCCGACAGGTCGGCGACGGCATCCCGGCGGGACGCTGCGTGGTGCTCTGCGGAGGCAGCGGATGCGGAAAATCCACGCTGCTGCGGTGCATTAACGGGCTGATACCGCAGTTTTACGAAGGAGAGCTGAGGGGCTTTTGCCGCCTGAACGGGCATGACATCGCCAGGATGCGTATCGGCGAGATCGGCGAGCTGGCAGCATCGGTATTTCAGGATCCGCGAAGTCAGTTTTTTACTGTGAACAGTTCCAATGAAGTGGCCTTCGGTCTTGAAAATCACGGTCTGCCGCAAGATAAAATCCGATGGCGGGTAGATGAGGCCTTCCGGATCTTTCATCTGGAGCGGCTGAAGGATCGCAATGTCTACGAGTTGTCCAGCGGTGAACGGCAGCTCATCTCCATCTTGTCTGCGTGGGCAATGGACACAGATATTTTTCTGCTGGACGAGCCCACGGCCAATCTGGACTTCGCAGCCACGCAGCAGTTAAAAGAGATTCTGCTTGCCCTGAAAAAGCAGGGCAAAACGCTGCTGCTCAGCGAGCACCGACTCTACTATCTTGCCGACATTGCCGACGAATTTTGGGTCATGGCAGACGGCGAGATCAAAGGAAAATATACTGCCGCAGAGACAAAGGCGTTCTCAGTGGAGCGGAGACAAACACTTTCTCTGCGAATGCTCGACCTTGCGGAGATCACCGTGCCGGAGAAAGAGCCGCTGCCGAAAACCGCGCCGACGGCGCTTGCCGTCTCAGATGTCCGCTATACATACGGCAGGAAGGCCGGAGATACCCTCTCTGGTGTCAGCTTTTCCGTCCGTGATCATGAGATCGTCGGCCTTGTGGGCGCAAACGGCTGCGGCAAAACGACGATCGGCAAGCTGATTGCAGGGCTTTACCGCCCCTCCGGCGGCAGGATAATGCTTTTCGGAAAGCCGCAAAATCCAAAGCAGCTGCAAAAGCAAGTGCTGTTCATCCTTCAGGAGGCGGAGTTCCAGTTCTTCACCAACTCCGTCCTGCACGAACTGCAATACGGCCATGTGGTGACACCGGAGTTTGAAGCAAAAACGGAAGCGCTGCTGAAAAGTATGGACATGTGGGACTGCCGCGACCGGCATCCATTTTCCCTCTCCGGCGGGCAGATGCAGCGTCTGACGCTGATGATGGCGTATCTATCCGACAAGCCAATCGTCATACTGGACGAGCCGACAGCAGGACAGGACGCGGGGAGTCTGGAGCGGTGCGCGGCGCTGATCCGGGAGATGCGGAAGGAAAAGACTGTTCTCATCATCACCCACGACCCTGAGCTAATTGCAGGTGCGTGTGACCGCTGCATTGGGCTGTCGGATGGGCATGCAGAAATAGAATTACCCGTTCATTCGGAACGAGATTTGCAAGCAGCCCAGCGATATATGGAGGGCTTTCATCCTTCCGATGCTCCGGCGAAAAAACAGCATAAAGAGCGATTCCACCCGGCGACGAAGCTGCTTTACTGGCTGGCCCTGCTGGTCGTGATCTCCATGTCCAACAACCACTTAGTTTATGCCGCATATGCGGCACTGATCCTGCTGACCGCAGCGGACGGCTGGTTCGAAACGGCGCTGGCAGGCGGGATGAGCTTTGGGCTGCTGTGGGCGGCAAACGCTCTGTTGCCGGGCACGGTGTTTTCCTTTATGTTAGTGCTGTTCCCGCGCATCATCGCCATCGGCATTTCCATGCGGACGCTGATTGGACGAAATGAAGCCAGCCGCACCCTGGCAGCGCTGCGCAATCTGCACCTGCCGGAGCGATTTATCATGATCGTGGCAGTGATCTTCCGCTTTTTCCCGGTGCTGTCCTGGGATATGAAGCTGCTGCGGCAATCCATCCGCACCCGGGGCGTGTTCACATCGCCACTTCAGAAGCTGCGAGCGCTGCCATCCTATATCGAAATACTGACCGTGCCGATGGCTTTGCGCGTTATCCGCATCGCCGAGACGCTGTCCGCCTCCGCCGAAACACGGGGCATCGACTTAACCCGCCCAAAAGCAACTATCTGTCGCTTCGGTTTTCTGCGTGGGATGCTGTGTTCTGTGTCCTGCTGGCGGCATCGGTCTCCGCCGGTCTTATTCTGTGATCGTCGTCTTTGCGACGTTCAACCATATTCCATTCAAAAAGGAGTCTTTACCATGAGTACTGCAAGCCCCAATAAACTTAAAGTCAAGGACATCATCACCGTTGTCCTGCTGGCCTTATCAATGTGGTCATTTTCTTCGCCAGCTCCGTCCTGTACGCAACGCCCATTACCATCATTCTGATGCCGGTATTTTTCGCCCTGCTTGAGGGCATCGTCTACTTCATCATCGGCACGAAGGTGAAAAAGCCCGGTGCGATCCTCATTTACAGTATCGTCCGTGCCATTATGAGCGGATACCTGCCGTACATCATCCTCTTTATTCTCTCCGGTGTCATTGCCGAGCTGCTGTGGAAGATGGGCTACGGCAATGCGAAGGCGCTGACCGTCAGTTATGTCATCAATCAGGTGCTGGCCGCATTCGGCAGCACTATCATTCCCTACGCCATCGCAGCCAAGGCTATGGCGGATCAGATGGTCACCGATGGCCGTCAGGACGCCATCCTTGCCGCATCCCAGATGCTACAGTCCTGGGTGTCTGTGGCGCTGATGGCCGGTGTGATCGTGGCGGCCTTTATCGGCGCAATGATCGGCAAGCGGATCGTGAAAAAGCATCTTGCTGCGTAATGCAGTCGAAAGGAGTTCACCATGAAAGAAATTGAGCCAAAGCGCTCCGCCGCCTCGTGGCTGGCAGAGCTGGCAAAAGGGCGGTACGGCGAGTACGCTTTGAGCGTCCTTACGGCGCTGCTGGGCGTCGCCTGCTCGCTTATTCCGTATTTCATCATCATTCGGCTCATCACCGCACTGGTAAACGGCACGGCGGAGCTGACGTACTGCCTGACGCTCTGCGCGTGGATGGCGGGCTTCTGGGTGCTGCGCTATGTGCTGCACAGCATTTCTACCTCACTTTCGCACCATGCAACATTTAATGTGCTTGCCAATACCAGAACAAGACTGCTTGATAAACTGGCAACACTGCCGCTTGGTGCTGTACTCGACCGTTCTTCGGGCTCGTCCAAGAATATCATCGTCGAGCGGGTCGATTCTATCGAAACCACCCTTGCCCATTTGCTGCCTGAGATGACTACCAACATTGTCGGCGCATTGGCAGTATTTGTGTTGCTGTTTTTAAACGACTGGCGTATGGGGCTTTCCATGCTGATCGTCGTTCCGCTGGGAACTCTCTGCTTCGCGTCCATGTTCAGCGGCTATAACGAGAAGTTTCAGCGCACTGTCACCGCGACAAAGGCACTGAACGACACCGCTGTGGAATACATCAGCGGCATTGAGGTCATCAAGGCCTTCGGTCAGTCCAAAACCAGCTACGCAAAGTTTGTCTCTGCTGCAAAGGAAGGGGCAGACTGCTTCATCGACTGGATGCGGGGCAGCCTCTTCGGGCAGGTGGCGGGCATGGCGATATTTCCCTCTACGCTGCTGGGCATTTTACCGGTGGGCTGCGTTCTTTATATGCATGGCACTCTGTCGGCAGAGACGTTCCTGACGGTTATCGTTCTGTCCTTCGGCGTTATGCAGCCGCTGATCACCGCCTTTTCCTACACCGATGACATCGCCCAGGTCAAGACCATCGTGGACGAGATCGCGGAGGTGCTGTCCGGCGAGGATATGCAGCGCCCGGAAAGCGCGGAAAAGCTGCCTGCGGACAACTCCATCGAGCTAAAAAATGTCCGCTTTGCCTATCACGACAAGGAGGTACTGCACGGAGTCAATCTGCACATTGTCCCGGGGACAGTCAATGCTCTTGTGGGCCCCTCCGGCAGCGGAAAGTCCACCATCGCCCGGCTTATCGCCTCCCTGTGGGATGTAAAGGACGGCACAATTAAGCTGGGCGGCGTGGACATCCGTACACTTCCGCTGGCGGAGTGCACGAAGCGCATCGCCTATGTGTCGCAGGATAATTACCTTTTTGACCTTTCGGTTATAGACAACATCCGCATGGGCAGAAAGGGTGCGACAGATGCGGAGGTCATTGACGCCGCGAAGAAATGCGGCTGCCACGAGTTAATAATGGGGCTGGAGAACGGCTATCAGACCGTATGCGGCGCATCCGGCGGACACCTCTCCGGCGGCGAACGGCAGCGCATCTCCATTGCCCGGGCCGTGCTGAAGGACGCGCCAATCGTCATTCTGGACGAGGCGACATCCTATACAGACCCGGAAAATGAGGCGGTCATCCAGTCGGCACTGGCAAGGCTGGTGCGGGGCAAGACGCTACTGGTCATTGCCCACCGGCTGTCTACCATCGCCGATGCCGATCAGATCATTGTTGTCAATCAAGGTAAGATCGAAGCCACCGGCACACAGGCGGAGCTTCTTGCCTCCTGCCCGCTTTATCAAACCATGTGGGAAGCCCACATCAGCGTCAAAGACGACGGGGAGGTGGCGTAATGCTCAAGACACTGAAAAAATTCTTCGCCTTCTGCGGGGTGGACAACCGCAGGCTGTTTATGGCATCCATCTGGCTGGGCGTGGTCAGCGCCATTTGCTCTGCCATGCGTATTCCGGCAGCCGCCATCGTCATTCAGGCGCTGCTGGAAAGGAACGTCACTATGGCAACTTTATGGACGAGCCTTGGAATCATCGTCGCTTCTCTGATTGTGACCATCGCCATCAACATGAAGGCCACCATGCTCCAGACCCGTGCAGGCTACCGCGCCTGCGCCAACAAGCGGATTGAGATTGCGGAGCATCTGCGGTATCTGCCTATGGGCTGGTTCAACGACAACAGTCTCGGCGAGGTCACCTCCGTCACCACCAACACCATGGAAAATATGGCGAATGTCGCCACACGCGTGGTTATGGTCACAACGAGAGGCTTCCTGACCTCCGGCATTATTGCGGTGATGATGTTCCTCTTTGACTGGCGTATGGGACTTATCACGCTGGCGGGACTGGTACTGTTCTTCGCCGTCAACGCCGCCATGCAGCGGGCGGAGCAGACCCTTTCCCAGCGGAAGTTCAACGCCGACGAGCGGCTTGTGTCCAAGGTGTTGGAATATGTGCAGGGCATCGCCGAGGTCAAGAATTTTGACCTGACTCACGACTCCGCTACGCAGGTACACGGCGCTGTGGAGGAATCGCGCAGGGCGTCCTTTGCCATGGAGATTCCGTCGGTTCTTTATATGCTGGCGCAGTTCGTTGCCAATAAGCTCACCGGCGTCACCGTCTGCGCTGCCGCCATCGTATTCTATTTCGGCGGCACCATGGAGCTGACGAATTGCCTTTTGATGCTCATCTGCTCCTTCATTCTCTTTGAACAGCTGGATTCTGCCAGGAGCTTTTCGGCTCTGTTCCGCTCCATCGACATCGGCGTAGATAAGGCAAACGCAATTCTGAGCGTAGAGCCCATGGACATTGAAGGGGAGGAGCTTTCGCCGGAACGCGAAGACATCACACTTTCCCATGTGGATTTCTCCTACGGCAGCAAGCCCATCCTGCACGACGTGTCCCTGACCATCCCGGAAAAAACCACGGTCGCTATCGTCGACCCCTCCGGCTCCGGCAAGACCACTCTCTGCAATCTTATGGCGCGGTTCTGGGATGTGCAGTCAGGCAGCGTGCGCCTTGGCGGGCGGGATGTGCGGGAATACAGCTACGACAGCCTCATCCGCAATTTCTCCTTCGTGTTCCAGCGGACCTATCTGTTCTCTGACACCATCGCCAACAATATCCGCTTCGGTAAGCCCGACGCCTCCATGGAGGAGGTGCAGGCCGCTGCAAAGAAGGCGCGGTGCTACGACTTTATCATGGCACTGCCGGACGGCTTTGATACCGTCATCGGTGAGGGCGGCGCAACCCTCTCCGGCGGCGAGCGCCAGCGCATTTCCATCGCCCGGGCGATTATGAAGGACGCGCCTGTCATCATTCTGGACGAAGCCACTGCCAATGTTGACCCGGAAAACGAAAAGGAGCTGATGGAGGCCGTTGCGGAATTGACCCACGACAAGACGGTCATCATGATCGCCCACCGGCTGAAAACCGTGCGCCATGCCGACCAAATTGTTGTGGTCGATCATGGTGAGATCGTTCAGCAGGGCACCCATGGCGAGCTGGTTGCTGTTGACGAGCTCTACCGCCGCTTCGTGGTGGAGCGGCAGCAGGCCGCCGGGTGGAAGGTCTGATTTCACTTTGCATATTATTCAACAAAGCCCGTACCAGTTAAACTGATACGGGCTTTGTTATGCTCCGCGTTTATCCGCCCCCCTAACGCTAATAACACAGCATCTGCAAGGAGCAGAGAAGCACCTTGCCGCCTCTCTGCTCCCTCACTTGCTTGTTTATTTTTGGGTATTTTCTTCATCGTCCAGCAGGTCGGTCATATTCCGCAGGCTGATGCCCAGGGTGGACCCGTTGTGCAGCAATGCCGAGGTGGTGGGCGGCAGTACCCCCGCCACGCCCAGTGCGATCAGCGTCAGGTTGAAGCCCACGATGAAGCGGTAGCTGCCGTAGATACGCTCCATCAGTGCCTCACCGAGCCTGCGCAGTGTTACCAGCGCAAACAGATCCTCCGAGGCAACGGTGATGTCGGCGATCTCCCGGGCGATGGCCGCACCGGTGGAGATGGCGATGCCCGCGTCCGCTTCGGAGAGGGCGGGAGAATCGTTGACGCCGTCGCCCACCATGATAACGGTGTGTCCCTTTTCCTTTTCCTGCCGGATAAACGCGGCCTTGTCCTCCGGCAGCACCTCGGCGTACACGGCGTCCACGCCCACCTCGGCGGCCACAGCCTCCGCCGTGCGGCGGTTGTCGCCGGTCATCATCACCACGTTGGCAAAGCCGCTCTCGTGCAGCGCCCTCACCGCCTCCCGTGCCTCCCGGCGCAGGGGATCGTGGATGCAGATCACCGCCGCCAGCGTCCCGTCTATGCAGAGATACAGCTGGGAATACGCGGCGGGCAGCGCGTCAAATTTCGGCTGCTCTCCCTCCGGGATGCGGCAGCCCTCGTCCTCAAAGACAAAGTGGGCGCTGCCGATGATGACCTTCTTGCCCTCCACCATGCTGGAGATGCCGTGGGCCACCACATACTGCACCTGCGAATGGTACTCCTCGTGGGTGAGCCCGTGCCGCTTTGCCTCCGCCACCACGGCGTTTGCCATGGAATGGGGGTAATGTTCCTCCAGGCAGGCGGCAAGGCGCAGCATTTCCGCCTCATCGTGTCCGCCGAAGGGGATGACCGCCGCCACGGTGGGTGTCGCATAGGTCAGCGTGCCGGTCTTGTCGAACACAATGGTGTCCGCCTTGGCCACCGCCTCCAAAAAGCGTCCGCCCTTGACGGAGATGTGATAGCCGCTGCTCTCCCGCATGGCGGACAGCACCGCAATGGGGATGGCCAGCTTCAGGGCGCAGGAGAAGTCCACCATCAGCACCGAGAGCATTTTCGTCACATTCCGGGTCAGAAGATAGGTCAGTGCCGTGCCGCCCAGCGTGTAGGGCACCAGCCTGTCCGCCATTCGGGATGCCTTGTCCTCGGCGGTGGATTTTAGCTTCTCCGACTCCTCGATCATGTGAACCACCCGGTCATACCGCCCGCTGCCGGAGGATTTCTCCACGGAGATGACACACGCGCCCTCCTCCGCCACCGTTCCGGCATAGACGGGACTGCCGGGGTGCTTCGCCACAGGCATGGACTCGCCGGTGAGGGAGGACTGGTTCACCATGGCCTCTCCCTCCACCACTCGGCCGTCCAGCGGGATCATGCCGCCGGTGCGGATCACAATACGGTCCCCCGGCTTCACATCGGTGATTTTCGTCAGCACCTCGGTGCCGTTTGCCTGCAGCCAGACGCTGTCCACCCGCAGGCTCATGGCGGAGGCGAGGTCGGCCACGGACTTTTTGTGGGTCCACTCCTCCAGAATTTCGCCCAAATGCAGCATGAACATGACAGAGCCTGCGGTGGCAAAATCGCCCCGTGCCATGGACACCGTAACGGCGGTGGCATCCAGCACGGCGACGGAAAGCCGTCCGTGCAGCAGTGCCGAAAACCCCTCCCGGATGTACTTTACGGAACGGAACACCGCCAGCGCCGTGGTGATGGGCGCAGGCAGGAACAGCTTGGAGATGCATCTGCGCATAACGGCAACTGCCAGCTTGTCCTCAAACTCCCGGTTCAGTGCCCGGGAGGTATGCTCCGGCACCAGCTCCATGGTCTCCGCCTTGGCGAAGGAGAATACCGCCAGCGCACGGAGTACGCTTCCACGCTCCGCGTCATAGAGCACCACCGCGTCCTGCGTCCGGTCGTAGACCCTGACCTCCTGTACGCCGTCCTGGGCGCGCAGATAGTATTCCAGCACATCCGCTTGGGATAACGTCATCCGTCCGCAGCACAGGTGTACCCGCAGCCGCCCCGGTAAATCATGTAAGATCGTGCATTTCATGGCTCACTCCGCCTTAGCGTCCTCCGCGGAAGCGTCCTCCACCACAGCGGCGGCCTCCGCCTCTGCGCGGCGCTCGTTGATGGCCTTGGCTTCTGCGTAGATGTCATTCGCGCCCTCCCGCACGGCGGTGACCGTTTTCATCACATCCTCCTTGGCACGCAGGGCGGCGGCAGTGGTGTGGGCATAGGCCTTTCTTGCGTCCTTGCTGCTCAGCAGCTTGATGCCTGCCGTGCCGAACAGCACGCCTGCTGCAAATAAACCGAGTTCTTTCATAATGATTGTCCTCCTTTATAAAATATATATGTCAAACCGATGGCCGCGATGGCGGCATCGGAATGATCCTACTGTTTCTTCTTCCCGAAATGGAAAAAGCCTTTCTTCTCGTAGACTGCGGTGCTGATCTCTCCCGCCATATAGCCGGTGGCATTGATGGCGGCACGGAGGGCATTTTCGCCCAACGGCTCTTTCGAGAGGATCACCGTCTCCCCCTTGGAATGGGATGAGGAAACCTTCTCCACCGAGAATGCGGCGCGAATGGCGTCGTTGATGTGCGCCTCGCACATAGAGCAGGCCATGCCGGAAACCTTAACTGTTGTCTGGATCATTTTCGTACCTCCTGTTCCGGGAATCTTTCACGCACCGTTTTTCGGAACGCCTTTGTAATATAGCTTTCTTTCATCGCTGTGCCTCCCGCTTAAAGCTTCTTTTTATACCTGCAATCGCAGTATGGGCCGCCGGAGGCGAGAGTGTACTGCCGCACAAAGTCAGTCGCGCCGCCGGCTTCGCTCATGGTGTAGTCCAGGTGGCACAGGGCAGGGGTTAAATCGTACAGTCCCAGCTTTTTCATCAGCACGCAGATGCCGCATTTGGTGAAGCGTCCCTCGTAGCCGCTGCCGTCGGGATATTCGTAAAACTCCATGTTCCACGAATATGGGTTGCGGTCGGCGGCTTTCAAGGTGGCGGTCGCCTTCATGCCGGAAATATCCTTGGGGGTAAACTTGTTTTTTCCGCTCTTGCGGCAAAACCATTTCATGGGCTTTGTCATCATGGATTTTGCATAATACTCCGTCAGCCGCTCCACATCCGGGTGTTCCGGCATGGAGAGGATGAATGCACCGATCATTGCGCAGTTGACGATGTTCATCTTGAAGCGATCGCCTTTTTCAAATTCGGGCAGCTCGGAGATGATCTCCCTGTATTTCGGCTTTGCTTTTTTTGTGATGGCTTTTGCCGTATTCGTACCGTAGCCGAACACCGCTGTCAGCTGGTTTCGGAAGGACGGCGCAAACAGCGTCCACATGCCGAAAGGCATTCCGGCGTATTTCATCGTAAGTATCTCCCGGCCTCCGCCTCCAGCGCCTGCCACACGGGATAAGCCGCGCCGTTCTCATCAAAGAACTGCTTGATATCCCGATTCAGGGCGCTCATTTCGTCTATGGCGTTCATGGCGTGGTCGGAGGCACATAGTTTGCCCAGTGAGGTGGCGCACATGAGTTTAAAAAAGCGCAGACAGGTCTTGCGGTACTTTTCGCTCTCAAAGTCTGCATCCGCCTTTGGCAAAATGTCGTGTCCCGCATTGCGTATGGCACGGTAGCCTTCAATATTGGCATCGATCACCCGTCCAAGGTACACCGTATTTCTCCTAAGCTTTTTCAGGTCGCCGTCCGTCTTATAGCAGGCGAAGGCCGCAGGCATCACAAAGGCCGCATGGCAGAGCAGATAGTCCTCCATATTCGGCTCATAGACGACCTTGTATTTGGTACCGCCGAAAATCTCTCCGATCAGTTCCGCATTGGAGACCGCCCCACGCAACTGCCCAATGGTTATTTTTTTCAGGTCGATAGAAACGACCCGGTCAGGTTCCCGATGCCCGGCAGAGAGCGCAAAGGCAAACAAGACATTTTTCTCCGGCAGTGCCGCCGCCAGCGCTCTTGCCTGCACATTATTACCCACAAAAACGATGTTCTTCGTCCGGTTCGTTCGTAGCGTATCCAGAACGGAATCCAACTGTGTATAGCGCAGAACCACAAAAATCACATCGTATGCTGCATCCGGTGCAAGCGCGGTCACCACCGGAATGCGGCTGACCGATGTGCGGAGGGAGAATTGATCCTTGATCCGCAGTCCGTTCTTCCTGATTTCCTCTGCCCAGTTTCCCCGGGCAAGCAGGGTCACATCCTTTCCGGCGTGAAACAGATTCCTTGCCAGATTGCACCCTAAAACACCTGCACCATATACCAGAATTTTCATTGCTTGCCTCCAAATCTGATCTTTACAATCTGCATCTTCATCATTCCGTCGCCGACCCTGGCGAGGAAACGGAAAAATCCACTGACGGATAGGTCGCGCAGATCGCTGTAGCCCAGCATATAGCCACGGCTTGTGACCTGCAAGCGGCTGTCCCACGGAGAAAGCTCGCTTTTTGCGTCCGAAACAGCAAAATATGCGCCCACGTCCTTGATTTTCGCACTCTTAAGCCATGTCTTGGCAATCATCTTTACCGCCGTCCGATTTGCAGCGTCAAACACCAGCACACCGCCGGAGAAAGCGTCTGCCATACCCTGCACAAGAGCTTTGACCTGCTCAGTCAAAAAGTAGTAGAACACCCCGGAAGCGAAAAATACTGCGCCGCCGGAGGCGTCGATTTTGGAAAACCACGCCGTATCATTCAGATCGCAGGGGATATTTTCCTCCCGCTCTCCGGCGGGCAGCAGCTCATTGCGCACGGTGATGACATCGGGAAAGTCCAGATTGTAAATTTTACAGCTGCCGTTGTCGCAGCTTCTTCCGGTGCTGTCCAGCCCGCAGCCCAGATTGACCACCGCCGCATTGGGGTGATTTCTCAAATAGTCGCGCACCTCAAAGGCGAGGTCGTTCTGTCGCATGGCAACTTCCAGCGAGCCGAAACGCTGCATCAGGCTGCGGGAGTTTTTCTCCGCCTCTGAAAAATCGTAGTCAATCTCGTCAATCAGGCGAACCGCTGTTTCGTCCCGGTAGAGATTCGGGTATAGTTCTGAGCAGACCTTCCGCGCATACAGCGGAATGATCAGCGTCTCCTGTACGGTGTTTTTCTCGATTTTATATTTCATGGGTATCACTCACTTTCTGATAAATGGCAGTTCCGGCATACAGTCACGATCGGTGATGTGTGCCAGCATTTCGGCGAACCCCTTTGGATCGCGAATCTGATATTGCATGTGATCGTATCCCTCAAACACGGGATAATGGCCGCAGGGGTAGGCTTCCATCACTGCTTGACGGTATTTGAAATGATCTTCTATACTGCCAAACTCGAAATAGGTATGCTTTTGCAATTCTTTTGAAAGCGGCGGAAAGGGCTTATCCTCCAGGCTGTCCAGAATATGCCGCCGCAAATTTGTATAGGTCAGATTTT
>ERZ772902.798-NODE-798-length-29276-cov-3.506314_pt1 | contig 29276 bp, 28 predicted proteins | sample MGYA00511470_ERZ772902 | MGnify/ENA primary metagenome ERZ772902 (study PRJEB29015, sample SAMEA2737717) | human gut metagenome | biome: human gut; feature: human-associated habitat; material: faeces | place: China | collected 2012 ... | reverse complement strand
TGAAAGGTTTATTTGCAGCAGGCGATGTTGCAGGAGGCTGTCCACAGAAATATGTAACCGGAGCATTAGCAGAAGGCGAGATTGCAGCAGAATCCATGACAGAGTATGTAAAAGCTTTAAAAGAAAAGAGCAAAGCGGTTAAGGAAGATGCTGCTGTACATAAAACAGAAACAATGATAGATACTGCTGCTGCGTTAAAGAAAAAAGAGTATGAATCTCATTTACTTGCACAAAAAAATGACAGCGAAGATACATTTTTCATTACCGCAGAGCAGCTTGAAGAAGCTATGCAGAAGGTTATGGATCAGTATGCCGGCGGAATTGCTACAGATTATCAGTACAATGAAGAAAGACTGGTAATCGGCAAAAAGCGAATTGGTGAGCTTCTTGGAATGGTTGATGAACTTAAAGCAAAAGATATGTTTGAGTTAAAAGATATCTACGAAGTAAGAGAAAGGTTGATCGTGTGCCAGACTTTAATTGAACATTTACGGGCAAGAAAAGAGACAAGGTGGCACAGTTTCGGAGAGAATACCGATTATCCGGAAGAAAGCAGCAAGTGGCTTAAATATGTGAATTCAAAAAGAAAGCCAGATGGCGAGACAGAAATCATTTTCAGAGAACTGGTGACAGGAGGAAAGGTATATGAGTGTACGGATTTTACAGAATAAATGTGTGGGATGCGGAAGATGCCTTTCTGTCTGTCCCGGAAATCTCTTAAAAAAAGGTGAGGATGGCAAAGTACATATCCGCAATATCAGAGACTGCTGGGGATGTACCGCCTGTTTAAAAGAATGTCACACCGGAGCGATTTTATATTTTCTTGGTGCCGACATGGGAGGCATGGGATCTATGCTTTCTGTAAAAGAAAAAGGTGATGTTCGTGTGTGGAGGGTTGACAGCCCGGACGGACAGACAAAGACCATTGAGATTAACATGAAGGATTCTAATAAATATTAGTATAGAAAACATTTATAAAAAGGAGGAAATGAGATGGGAACATTATCACATCTTGATGAACTGGAAGCAGAAGCAATATACATAATGAGAGAAGTGGCAGCAGAATGTGAGAAGCCAGTTATGCTTTATTCAATCGGAAAGGATAGTTCCGTAATGCTGCATCTGGCAATGAAAGCCTTTTACCCGGAAAAACCGCCGTTCCCATTTATGCATATCGATACAACATGGAAATTCAAAGAAATGATCGAATTTAGAGATAAGATTGCAAAAGAAAAAGGAATTGACATGATTGTTTACACGAATGAAGAAGGTGTAAAACAGGGAATTAATCCATTTGATCATGGTTCAGCCTACACAGATATCATGAAGACACAGGCATTAAAACAGGCACTCACAAAATACGGATTTACCGCAGCATTTGGCGGCGGTCGTCGTGATGAAGAAAAATCAAGAGCCAAAGAGAGAATTTTCTCCTTTAGAAATAAAGAACAGGCATGGGATCCTAAGAACCAGCGCCCGGAAGTGTGGAAGTTATATAATACACAGATTAAGCAGGGCGAAAGTATTCGAGTATTCCCGATTTCTAACTGGACAGAGAAAGATATCTGGCAGTATATCAAACGTGAAAATATTGAAATCGTGCCACTTTATTATGCGGCTGAACGTCCGGTAGTAGAGCGTGACGGCAATATTATCATGGTAGATGATGACAGAATGAAGCTTCGTCCAGGTGAAAAGATTGAACATAAGAGCGTAAGATTCCGTACTCTTGGATGTTACCCGTTAACAGGTGGTATTGAATCTACAGCGCATACATTAGACGAGATTATTGATGAGACACTTAGCGCAGTAGATTCCGAGAGAACCAGTCGTGTTATTGACAGTGACGGTGGAGCAGCCAGTATGGAGAAGAGAAAAAGGGAGGGTTATTTCTAATATGAACAGTCTTCTTAAGTTTATTACGTGCGGTAGCGTAGATGATGGAAAGTCTACCTTGATTGGACATATGCTTTATGATGCAAAGTTACTTTTTGCAGATCAGAAAAGAGCATTAGAACTTGATAGTAAAGTAGGTTCTCGTGGTGGAGCAATTGATTATTCGCTTCTTCTTGACGGTTTAATGGCAGAAAGAGAACAGGGGATTACGATTGATGTCGCATATCGTTATTTTACAACAGAACATCGTTCTTTTATTGTAGCGGATACACCGGGGCATGAAGAATATACAAGAAATATGGCAGTAGGAGCTTCTTTTGCAGAGCTCGCAGTTATTCTTGTAGATGCTACACAGGGTGTTCTTGTACAGACAAGGCGTCATACAAGAATTTGTTCGTTAATGGGAATCGAGCATTTTGTATTTGCGGTAAATAAGATGGATTTAATTAATTATGATGCAAATCGTTTTGAGAAGATTGAGCGCGAGATCAAGATGATGGCAGCAGAGTATGATTATAAATCGATTAAGATTCTTCCAGTTTCTGCGACAGAGGGAGATAATGTTACTGTGAAGTCAACAAAGATGCCATGGTACAAAGGAGAGTCTCTTCTCACATATCTTGAAAATATTCAGGTACATGATGATTCTCTTGAAAAAGGATTTACGATGCCGGTGCAGAGAGTGTGCCGTCCTGACCGAACTTTCCGTGGATTCCAGGGTCAGATTGAATCAGGCCAGATCAAGGTTGGAGATGAGATTATTGCCCTGCCATCTAATGAGAAGGCAGAAGTAAAAGGTATTCTTGATGCAGGTAAAGAAGTGACAGAAAGTAGTCGTGGACATGCAGTAACCATTTCTCTTGACAGAGAAGTTGATGTATCAAGAGGTTGTGTTCTTGTTCATAATGCGAAACCAAAGACGGGTAATCTGTTTACAGCAAAGATTTTATGGATGGATGATACACATCTTGTTGCCGGTAAGAACTATCTTTTAAAACTTGGAACAAAGATGATTCCGGCTGTTGTTATGAACATTAAGTATAAGATTGATGTTAATACAGGTGAGTATATTGCTGCCAATGTATTAAAGAAAAATGAGATTGCCGTATGTGATATTGCACTTCAGGAAGAAATTGTTATTGATGAGTTCAAGAAACATAAGACACTCGGCGAGCTTATTCTTATCGACAGAATTACAAACATGACATCTGCGTGCGGTGTTGTAGAGACATCAAAGGTTGATGACAGCAAGGATTTAAAGGCTGCGTTTGTATATGGTTCATATAAGGCAAACGGTGATATTTTTGAGGAGTTCTATTATAATCTCGACAGTATGACAATTAACAAGGTAAGACCTTCAGGAAAGACATATACAGTCGGTGACGAGATTCCTGTAAATGGTGAAAGCTACAGTTATCCTGATGATTTTGATATTGTGGTTCTTCGTGATAAAGTTGCAGTTAAGGTTCGCGACCGTATGGTTGTCGGAATCGGAAGCCTTGACGAGTACGGATATTCAGATGTTCCTGTAATCAACGGACGCGGTTTTGCTGTTAAGATTGCGGATGAGAAAGATTTGAAAGCTTTTCTTTCTGAGCTTAATGCACAGAATGGTAATATAAGCAGTGAATTCTTTAATAAATGGATTACATTCGAGACATACAGAAAGATTGTATTTAAGGACGAAATCTGGAATTAAGGTAAATGCGGGGCTGCCACACCAATCCGGTGTGGCAGCCCCGATAATTTTATGAGGGAAGAAAAACAGAGTCAGTGCCCGTAAGGGATTATTCAAACAGGAAATATTCACCTTTTTCATCTTTAAGACGGCGGCATGATGCCGAAAAAACGTCTTCGATAATATGGCTTTTGATGCAGTCTGCGGGTGTGCCGTCAAAGACGATTTCTGAATTGTTCATAACTACGATTTTATCTGATATTTCAAGTGCTTTTGATATATCGTGCAAAACCAGAAGCACAGTCTTTCCCCGTTTTTTTAAAGACAGAATCATGTTGTAAAAGTTACGCTGGCCTTCAATGTCAAGGTAGGTTGTAGGTTCATCAAGAATAATTGTATCGCAGTCCTGTGCGAGTATCATGGCAAAAAACACGCGCTGTCTTACACCGCCTGAAAGAGTGTTTACATACATATCGGAATATTTTGTGACACCTGTAAAATCCATCGCTTTATTTACAATGTCTGTGTCTTCTTTTGTCTTGCGGCGTGAAAATCCAAGATGTGGAAACCTTCCGTGTTCTACAAGCACTTTTACAGGAATTGCAGGGATTACCTGGCGTATCTGCGGAAGAAATGCAATCAGTTTTGCACGTTCTTTTGAACTTATTTTTGAAAGGTCGGTGCCTTCAAGTACGATTGAACCGTCTGTCAAATCAGCGGTTTTATTAAGGCTTGATATCAGTGTTGTTTTTCCACAGCCGTTAGGACCTATGATAGTTGTTATACGGCCTGATGGTACATCAAGTGAAATGTTTTTTAATATTGTATCGCTGTGATAAGATACATTTACATTTTTAAAACTAAGCATTAACTCTTCGTCCTCCTTTCTTTTTAAGTAAAAGATATAAGAAAAACGGTCCGCCGACAAATGACATGATAATGCCTGCCGGGAGTTCATACGGAGCTGCGATTATTTTGCCGAGCAGGTCGCATGAGATTACGAATATCGCACCGAGAAGTGCAGAACACGGCAGCAATATGCGTGCGTCGTTTCCGAAAAGTTTTCTTCCAATATGAGGCACGATAAGACCAACAAAGCTTAAAAGTCCGGCATAGCTTACAACACAGCCAGCCATAATGCTTGAAAGAGTCATAAGAATAAGGCGTGTCACACCGACATTTAATCCGAGTGAACGTGCTATGTCATCGCCGAGATTAAGTATGTTTAAGTGGCGTGAAAAACATATTGAAACAAGAACAGCGGCGGCAATTCCGATACACGGAATAATGATTGCCTTTGAAGTGATTCCGTTGAGTGTTCCTATCATAAAAGTTGTTATATTGATTGTTATGTCGCTGTCTATTAATTTTATTGTGTTGATTCCGGCACTCAACAAAGAAGAAATAGTTATTCCGGCAAGAATTATTGTTGTTCTTGAATTGTCGCCAAGATATGCGATTCCAAATACAAGAAATGTCGTAATTAAAGCTCCCGCAAATGCAAAAACAGCGGAGTGTGATGAGCTTCCGTTATAAATAAAGAGTGCGAGCATTACGGCAAATCCTGCACCCGAATTGACGCCGATTGTATTCGGGCTTGCAAGCGAATTATTCATAACGCTTTGTAGAATCACGCCCGCACAGGCTAGTCCCATTCCTGCAAAAACACCGGCAATCATACGCGGCAGCCTGATATTAAATATAAGAAGTGCATTTACTGAGGAAGAATCGTTTCCTGTTAATACATTAAAAACATCGTGTGGTTTTATATATACACTTCCCGACAGAATACTTAAAAACATCATAAAAACAAGTATTACTGCAAGTAAAATAAATATACTTATCTTTTTCTTTTTAGTCATATAAAATTATCCCTTAATACGTAAAATTTATGAGTGGACTGGCAGGTGTCCAATGTCGTTATTGTAGCAGAAACACTGAAAAAAAACAATATCATACTAAATTAATAAGATTTATATGAATTTATGGTTGACATTTGCCAAAATAAGTGTATGATAATATCATATTAAGTTGATAGGATTAATATAAAAAGAGGTCACATATGAAATTTAACACAGCGTTATTACATGGAGATTTTAGAGGCGATAAAGCCACGGGTGCAACTCTTACACCTGTTTACCAGTCAAGTGCATTTGAGCATGAATCGGCTGAGGAATTAGAAAAAATATTTAATAACAGAGCACCGGGATTTTCTTATACAAGAATAAGCAATCCGACTATTGATGCTTTTGAAAAACGAATGACTGCACTTGAGGGAGGCACTGCAAGTGTTGCTTGTGCCTCAGGAATGGCTGCATTGTATAACGCTTTCTGCAATATACTCTGTGCCGGTGATGAGATTGTATCAAGTGCAAGTCTTTACGGCGGCAGCATTGATTTATTCAGGGATCTGGAAAGCTTCGGAATTAAGACAAGATATGTTGAAAATAACAATCTTGAGGAATTCAGGGCTGCAACCAATGAACATACAAGACTTTATTTTGCGGAGACAATAGGCAATCCGAGACTTGATGTTACCGATATAAAGAAACTTGCAGAACTTGCACACAGCTTTGATATTCCGCTCATTATGGATAATACAGTTGCGACAGCTTATCTTGTAAAGCCGTTAAGCCTCGGTGCAGACATAGTTGTCAATTCTACATCAAAGTATATCAATGCGAACAGCAGTGCAATTTCAGGAGTTATAACCGACGGCGGTAAATTTAAGTGGGATACAGAAAAGTATCCGGGCATGAAAGATTTTAAGAAATTTGGACCATTTGCTTATACAGCGAAGTTAAGAAACGGGTTGTTCAGAAATACGGGAGCCTGTCTCTCGCCACAGAATGCTTTTTATAACAGCATAGGAATGGAAACACTCGGACTTAGAATGGAGCGTGTCTGTGATAATGCTAAAACACTTGCACAATTTTTTGCTACGGAATATAGTGATATTGAAGTGAATTATCCGGGACTTGCAGGCAGCAAATGGCATAATATAGCAACAGAGCAGTTTGGCGATAAATTCGGTGGAATAATAACAATAAGAACAGGAAACAAGAAGAGAGCATTCGGAATAATTGATGCATTAAAGCTTCCACTTATAGTATCAAATATAGGGGATACAAAAACACTTGTTATTCACCCTGAATCAACACTTAATGTACATAGTACACAGGAAGAAAAAGAAACAGCCGGTGTATTTGACGATTTAATAAGAATAAGCGTCGGAATTGAAGACATTGAAGATTTAATAGATGATTTCAAACAAGCTATAGAGTCTGTTAAGGATGTTTACTAATAAGCTAAAAGGAGAAAATAATAATGGCAAATATTGATTATGCATCATTAAAAAAAGGCGGCTTCATGAGACAGAAGCAGAAAGGTTATTTTTCATTAAGAATTCAGGTTGTAGGTGGTAATCTTACAGCAGAAAATATCAAGGCAGTTGCTGAGGTTGCTGAGAAATATGGAAAAGGTTATGTTCATATGACATCAAGACAGGGAGTTGAAATTCCATTCATTAATTTTGAAGATGTCGAGACAGTAAGGGCAGAGCTTGCAAAAGGCGGAGTTAATCCGGGTGTGTGCGGACCAAGAGTTCGTACAGTTACAGCCTGTCAGGGTTCTGAGATTTGTCCTAGCGGATGTATAGATACATATTCACTTGCAAAGAAGCTTGACGAACATTATTTTGGAAGAGAACTTCCGCATAAATTCAAATTTGGTGTTACAGGATGTCAGAATAACTGCCTTAAAGCAGAGGAAAATGATATAGGTATCAAAGGCGGCATGGAAGTTACATGGGTAAAGGATAAATGTATCAACTGCGGTGTATGTGAAAAGGCATGCCGTACAGGTGCAATCAAGTGCACAGGCACAGAGGTTACTGTTGATTATTCAAAGTGTAATAACTGTGGCAGATGCGTAAAATCCTGTCCGACAGATGCATGGGAAGGCAAGAGTGGATATATTGTTTCATTCGGAGGTCTTTTCGGCAATCATATTTACAAGGGCGAGACAATTCTTCCTCTTATAACAGATGAAGATACATTATTCAGAGTAACAGATGCAGCGATTGGCTTTTTTGAAAAGAATGCTAATCCGGGCGAGAGATTCAGACTTCTTCTTCAGAGAGTTGGAGAAGATGAATTCAGAAAAGAAATACAGGCGGCTTATAAGGGCCAGGAATGAGGTTGAGAATGGAAATTGAAGGAATTAAGATTGATGATACAGTTGATATAACTGATAAAGTTTGCCCACTTACATTTGTAAAGGCAAAAGTTGCTATTGATGAGCTTGACGACGGCGAAGTTATTGCGATAAGAATGAACGACGGAGAACCTGTCCAGAATGTACCAAGAAGCATTAAAGAAGAAGGACATCAGATACTTAAACTTGTTAATAATGAAGACGGTACATATAACCTTATTGTTAAAAAGGTAGAAGAATAAATACGGAATCACGTAGGAATTGAGGTATATATGGCAGCAAGAGTTAATAAGGATGAATTTGAAGGCAAGGTATTAAAAAGCGATATTCCCGTTCTGGTTGATTTTTATTCAGACAGCTGTGTTCCATGCAAAAAGATGACACCTGTTATCGGTGATGTAGAAGATGATATGGAAGGAAAACTTGCAGTATACAAGGTTAATATTAATTTTGATACAGAGCTTGCAGAAAGTTACGATGTACAGTCTGTGCCAACACTACTTTTGTTTGACAAAGGAAGCGAGAAGGCAAGACAGAGCGGAGCTGTAAGAAAACCACAGCTTGTAGAATGGATTGAGGAAAATCTCAAATAAATAAAATAAAAAGCCGGCAGGCGGAAATGAGGAAAATATGAAGATTACAGTATCAGGAGCAGAAAAAGAAGTAAAAGACGGACTTACATTACCGGAACTTATCGAAATGGAAAATGTTGAGACACCGGAGTATGTAACAGTTTCAATTAATGAAGAATTTGTTGAAAGTGCAGCAAAGGACAGCACAGTATTAAAGGATGGCGATAATGTAGAATTCCTTTACTTCATGGGAGGTGGAAGCTATGGCATTGACTGATGAACAGATTGAACGTTATTCAAGACATATCATTTTAAAAGAAGTAGGTGCCAAAGGCCAGAAAAAGCTTCTTAATGCGAAGGTACTTATCGTAGGTGCCGGCGGACTCGGAGCACCGGCAGCAATGTATCTTGCAGCAGCAGGTGTAGGTACAATAGGAATTGTTGATGCCGATGATGTAGATTTAAGCAATCTTCAGAGACAGATTATTCATCAGACAGCTGATATCGGCAAGGCAAAGGTTAAGTCTGCAAAAGAGACAATCAATGCCATGAATCCTGATGTTACAGTTAATACATACAGAGAATTCCTTACAAGTGAAAATATCATGGACATAATCAAGGATTATGATTTCATAATTGACGGAACAGATAATTTCCCTGCAAAATTCCTTATTAATGATGCCTGTGTTATGGCTAAGAAGCCATTTTCACATGCCGGAATTATCAGATTCAAGGGTCAGCTCATGACTTATGTTCCGGGAGAAGGACCATGCTACAGATGTGTATTCAAGAATCCACCACCAAAGGATGCAGTTCCTACATGTAAGCAGGCTGGTGTAATCGGTGCCATGGGAGGCGTAATCGGAAGTCTTCAGGCTATGGAAGCTATCAAATACATAACAGGTGTAGGCAAGCTTCTTACAGGTTACCTTCTCACATACGATGCAATTAATCAGGAATTCCACAAGATTAAACTTCCATCAAATACAGATGGTTGTGCAGTATGCGGAAGTCATCCTACAATAACAGAACTTATCGACTACGAACAGGTAGAATGTACTGATAAATAAAGTGCAATGAACTACTGAAAAAATAATGTTCAATAAAGGAGCAGATTATGATTTCGATGACAAAAAAAGATTATGAGCTTATCTTAGAACATGCAAAGTCATGCGTTCCGGAAGAGGCATGCGGACTTATTGCAGGCGTTAAGAATGGCGATGATAAAGAAATAAAAAAAGTATATATTCTTACAAATATTGACCATTCAAATGAGCATTTTTCACTCGACCCGAAAGAGCAGCTTGCAGCAGTCAAGGATATGAGGGCAAATGGTCTTGTTCCGCTTGGCAACTGGCATTCACATCCGGAATCACCTTCAAGACCTTCAGAAGAAGATAAACGTCTTGCATATGACAGCAAGGCAAGTTATATGATTCTTTCATTAATGGAGCCGGAAAAGCCGGTGCTTAATTCATTTCACATTGAGGGCGATGTATCGACAAAGGAAGAATTAGTTATATGTTAGATGTTGTTATTATAGGGAGCGGTCCTGCGGGTATTACCGCAGCAATCTATGCCAAAAGAGCTAATCTTAATGTTGCAGTTGTGGAAAAAGAATATCTTGGAACAGGTCAGATAGCAGAGAGCAGCAGAGTTGACAATTATCCGGGAATTCCGGGAATCGACGGTTACAGCCTCGGTGAAAAGTTCCGTGAGCATGCAGAAAGTCTCGGCGTCGAATTCACGGAAGCACAGGTTTTGTCTTTAGGGCAAAAAGACGGGATATGGATAATAGGCTGTGATGAAGATATAACGCTTGAAAGTAAAGCGGTTATATATGCCACAGGCTGTAAAAACAGACCACTTGGTGTACCGGGTGAAGAAAAATATTATGGCAGGGGATTGTCATTTTGTGCTGTATGTGATGGTGCTTTCTATAAAGGAAAGAGAGTTGCAGTAATCGGCGGCGGTGATACTGCACTTGATGATGCAATGTATCTTTCTGACATATGTGAAAAGGTATATCTTGTCCACAGACGTGAATTTTTCAGAGGTTCTGCTTCGACACTTGAGAAGTTAAAACAAAAAGAAAATGTAGAAATTATAGTGAATGTCAGAGTTGAGGAAATCACCGGAGATAAAAAAATTGACGGTATAATTCTTGACAATAAAACAAAGCTTAATATAAGCGGACTTTTTGCAGCAGTCGGAATGATTCCCCAGACAGAACTGTTAAAAGAGTTCGGCGTGCTCGATGAGAGCAATTATGTAAAGGCATCGGAAGATACAAAGACGACAGTAAATGGCCTGTTTGCAGCTGGTGATGTCCGCACAAAGCAGTTAAGACAGGTTGTAACTGCTGCGGCAGACGGTGCCAATGCGATATATTCAGTTATGGAATATCTCAGAAACATTTAAGAAATGGAGAAAGAGTAAGAAAATGGAGAATATGTATCATAGTGCAACGGATTTAATAGGAAATACACCACTTTTATTTCTTCACAGATATATGAAGAAGTCTGGAATCAGTGATGTAAATGTAATAGCAAAACTTGAATATTTTAATCCTACAGGTTCTGTAAAAGACAGAGTGGCTTTATCAATGATTGAAGATGCCGAGGAAAAAGGGCTTTTAAAGCCGGGAGCTACAATTATAGAGCCGACTTCAGGAAATACAGGTATTGGAATTGCATCAGTTGCGGCTATAAAAGGATATAAGGCAATACTTACTCTTCCTGAGACTATGACAATAGAAAGACGCAATATTTTAAAAGCATACGGTGCTGAAATTGTACTTACTGATGGATTTAAGGGCATGAAGGGTGCAATTGAAAAGGCTGAGGAACTTCATGAGCAGATTCCGGGTTCAGTTATTCTTGCACAGTTTGATAACATGGCAAATCCAAAGGCACATATCAAGACAACAGGTCCTGAAATCTGGAAACAGACAGAAGGCAAGGTTGATATATTTGTTGCCGGAGTAGGTACCGGCGGAACAATATCAGGTGTAGGTGAATATTTAAAGAGTGTGAAGCCTGATGTAAAAATTGTAGCCGTAGAGCCAGCTACAAGCCCTGTACTTTCAGAAGGCAAAGCCGGTCCTCATAAAATTCAGGGAATCGGAGCCGGATTCATTCCCAAAACTCTTGATACATCGGTATATGATGAGATTATAAAAATTGAAGATAATGATGCCTTTGAAGAAATGAGAAACATTGCATTTTCAGAGGGTATACTTGTAGGTATAAGTTCGGGAGCTGCATTAAAGGCTGCGGACATTCTTGCAAAAAGACCTGAAAACAAAGGAAAGACAATTGTAGTTTTGCTTCCTGATTCAGGAGACAGATATCTTTCAACACCTGTATTTGCAGGTAAAAAATGATTTTATCGATGCAAGTTAAATGTAAAAAATATACAGATTTGATTAAATATGCCATAGAAATAATCTGTGTAATGAAAAGAGCTGTACTTTGACGGGTAAAAACCGTTAAGGTGCAGCTTTTTATGGTTGATACCGTTAATTAAAACGGTACAAGTGGTTAGAATAATATAATAAATTATTTTTATGTAAATTATTTTTCTCCCGATTAGTTTGATTTTCTCCCAAAATATATTATAATTGGGAGAAACATCCAACATTTGGGAGAAGGGAAAAGGAGTATATATAATGAGTGAAGAATGTACACATGATTGTTCAAGCTGCGGCTCTAACTGTGCCGAAAGAGTAGAGGAGCAAAAAAATAAAGATAACTATGCGGGAGTAAAGAAAGTAATTGCGGTTGTGAGCGGAAAAGGCGGTGTCGGCAAATCTATGGTAACATCGCTTCTTGCTGTTAATTCGGCAAAAAACGGTCTGAAAACTGCTATCATGGATGCCGATATAACAGGTCCATCAATTCCTAAGTCATTCGGACTTAAAGAGAAGGCAAAGTGTGATGAAGAAGGAACAGTTATTTATCCTGAAGTTACGAAGGGCGGAATCAAGGTAATGTCTATGAATCTTTTAATGGATAACGAGACAGATCCTGTTATATGGAGAGGACCAGTAATAGCCAGTGCAGTAAAGGAATTCTGGGAAAATGTAAAATGGGGAGATATTGACTGTATGTTTGTTGACTGTCCGCCGGGAACAGGTGATGTTCCGCTTACGGTATTCCAGTCACTTCCTGTTGCAGGAATTGTTGTTGTTACATCTCCGCAGGAGCTTGTTTCAATGATAGTGGAAAAGGCGGTTAATATGGCAAATATGATGGATATTCCTGTACTTGGAATTGTTGAAAATATGTCTTACTTTGAATGTCCTGACTGCGGTAAGAAACATGAAATCTTTGGAAAGAGCCATATTGATGAGATTGCTGCACAACATGATATTAAGGCGGTTGCTAAGCTTCCGATAAATCCTGAGGCAGCATCAAAAGTGGATGGCGGATTTGCAGAAGATCTTGACGTTTCTGCACTCGATAATATATTTGAGGCAATAAGGAACTGTTAAAATGGATAAAGTCGTCATTTTATTTAAGGGCGGAGTGGAGACACAGGAATATTTCAGTATTGAGATGTCAAAAACATTTCAAAAACACGGATATGAAATATATTGGTTTGACCTTGTATTAAGCGGATTGTCAGCAAAACAGCTCTGTGATTTTTATAAGGCTGATAAATCAAAAAAATTCATGGCGTTCACATTTAATTTTAATGGTATTGCAGGCGAAGACGGGCTTTATGACGAATCATTTGAAGGCGGAAGCTTCTGGAATGAAACGAAAATTCCCGTTTATAACATGGTTGTTGACCATCCGCTGTATTATCATAAATATCTGCCGCTGCGTCCGGAAAATTATATGCAGATAAGTATTGACAAGAACCATATAAGGTATATGAAAAGGTTTTTTCCTGGTGTGCAGCTTGCACCTGATGACGGATTTCTTGTGCTTGGCGGAACTGAACTTAATGAAAAAAGAGATATTCTTTCATATAAATTTCTGCCAGTAGATAAGCGTGACATTGATGTTATATTTACAGGAAATTATACACCTGTAAATTCTTTTGACAGGTTTATAGCACATCTTGACAGTGATTATCAGGAATTCTACAGAGGACTTGTAAGAAAGCTTATAGAAAACCCTGAAATGATTGTTGAAGATGCAGCCGAAGAAGAACTAAAGAATCAGGGTATTCAATTTACGGACGATGAGTTAAAACAGATAATGCCTAACCTGATGTTTGTTGATTTGTCTGTAAGATTTTATTTCAGGGCAGAAGTGATTGCAAGGCTTGCGGACAGTGGAATAAAGGTTCATACATTTGGTGCCGGCTGGGATATGCTTGAATGTCGTCACCCGGAAAATATTATTACTGCCGGAAATGTTTCGTCACAGGAATGTCTTGACATGATAAGCCGCTCAAAAATATCAGTAAATGTAATGCCGTGGTTTAAACAGGGAGCACACGACAGAGTGTTTAATTCAATGTTAAACGGTGCTGTCTGTGTTACGGATACAAGCGGATATCTGAAAGATAATTTTATTGATGGAGAGAATATTATTTTTTATAATCTTGAAAATATTGATGCCGCGGCTGATAAAATTAAAAGACTGCTAACGAATCACGACGAATTGGAACATATTGCAGAAAATGCATATAAGATATGTGCAGAAAATCATAAATGGGAAATGCGTACAAATAAAGTGATTGAATGGATGAACTTGACAGTTTAAATCTGTTTGTGATAATATATATATCGCTTGCGGATGTGGCGGAACTGGCAGACGCGATAGATTTAGGTTCTATTGTCAACAGACGTGCAGGTTCAATTCCTGTCATCCGCATAAATGGCACGAAGTTAATCGTTAGCTTCGTGCCATTTTGTATGCATATTTTTGGAGGTAAAAATGAAATCAAAATTCAGATTGTTTTTTCCGTGCTATTTTTCATTTTTTGTAAATGGTGCGATGGTACTTTTAGTTGGTGCAATTCTTCCTTATATTATAGAAGAAGCAGGAATTAATTACAGTGTTGCCGGTGGATTTTTATCTGCATTTGCAATAGGTAATCTTATTGCAAGCTTTGTAAATCCGCCGATGGCATCAAAGATAGGAAGAAAAGCAACTATAATAATATTTTCTGCATTAATACCGGTAATGCTTTTTGTTATAACACTTCTTCCACCGGTGCCGGTAATATATGCAGCGTTTGTTCTTGTCGGAATCGGACGAGGTTCTGTCAGCATTATCAATAATGCTGTTGTCAATGATAATTCAAACGGCAAGCCGACGGCACTTAACCTTTTACATATGACATTTGCAGCGGGAGCATTTCTTGCACCATTTATAACATCGCTTTATATAGGAAACGGATTTGGATGGCGTGCACCGGCTTATACTATAATTGCCGGTTCAGCACTGTCTGTTATCTTATATGTATGGATGGAAATAGATTACAACTGGCCTGTTGAGTCTAAGAAGGGTAAGAATGAGGGCAGCATGGCACAGCCATTTTACAAAAGTCCTGTATTTTATGTCTGTGGATTACTGCTTTTCTTATATCTTGGGCTTGAAAACTGTGTAAATGGCTGGTTTGTAACATATTTTAAGAGTATGAACATAATGAGCAGTGCATATGCTACCAATCTTGTATCAGTTACATGGGTTATGGTAATGCTTGGAAGACTGCTCACAGCAAAATTATCATCAAAAGTTGATAAAAATAAACTTATTCTGGCATATTGCGTTGCTACAACAATATTTTTCTTTTTGCTTACAGCGACGCACAGCCTTCCGGTCATAACTGTGGCAATTGCGGGACTTGGATTTTTCTTTGCCGGAATATATCCGACAACAGTATCAAGTGTCGGCAGTATTATCAAAGGTTCTACGGCAGGAATGTCACTTTTTCTTGCCATAGCAGCACTTGGTGGAATAGTTACGCCGCAGATAGTTGGTTTTCTTGCAGACGGAATAGGAATGACAGCAGCAATACTTGTGCTTGCATTTAATGCAGTTGGCATGCTTGTTATGGCAGCTGTGAATGCAGGGATGAAAAAGCGTGGTTAATCTGCAATCTGTCTTCCGGTTCCATCCATGTGAAAATTATCACGTATTATCATTTCTGATATTGGAATAAAGGTGTATCCTTGTGACTGGAGGGTTTCAATTACGGTGCCGAGAGCTTTGGCAGTATATTTTGCACCGTTATGCATAAGAATTATGGAACCGTTACCGAGAGCTTTGTGATTGGTGACGGTTTTTATTATGTTTTCAACTCCATAATCACGCCAATCAAGGCTGTCAACGTTCCATTGTATAGGGTAATGGTTACATCCATATACAGTGTTAATCAACGTTGAATTATAGTCACCGTATGGAGGACGGAAAAGAAATACATCATATCCTGTAAGTTCTTTGACTTTGTCTGTTACATACATTATTTCGTCTTTTTGTTCAGAGGCGGAAAGCTTGCTCATCTGTTTGTGATTATGGCTGTGGTTTCCGAGGTCATGGCCTCGTGAGCAGATTTCTTTTACCATGTCTGGATAAGAGTCAACCCAGCCGCCGGTCATGAAAAATGTTGCTTTTACATTATATTTATCGAGAGTGTTAAGAATTTCTATTGTGTCGTCGGCACCCCAGGCAGCGTCAAATGATATAGAAATGCATTTTTCACTGTCATCATGTTTTACACAATAAATAGGAAGTGATTTTTTGCCGGCGACAGCATTTCCGTTAATGTCGCCACCGCCTATTCCGCTTCCGGGTTTTATGTAAGAGACACTTCCTGATGATACGGGATGGGAATTTTTGCTTTTTTTATCGGGGGTAAGATAGAATAAGCAGGCAAGCACCATTATAAGTGCGAGCAGGATAATTGATTGAAATATAGATTTTTTCATGTTTACCTCCATGCATAGATTGTGGAATTATAACTAAAATATGTTGTTTAAATATAATATGATTTTCTATATAAAAAAATGATTATATATAATAAAAATTGATGAAACAATCCTTATTGATAAAGAAATATCAATAAGGATATTTTTGTTGCGGCTGATTTTTTTCAGGTGTAAACTAAATTGAACGAGATATATTTCGTTAAAAATACGGGAAAAACAGGAAATTAATTAATCCGTAAACACAAGGAGGAAATAATTATGGCAGTAAAATTTGACGGAAAGAAAACAGGACTTTTTGCGGCAGGCGTTTTATTTGGAACAGCAGGAATCAAACTTCTTTCAAGTAAAGATGCCAAGAAAGTATATACAGGATGCACAGCAGCTGTCCTTAGAATGAAAGATTGTATTATGAAGATTGCAGCAAATGTACAGGATAATTGCGAGGACATTTATGCAGGAGCAGTTCAGATTAATGATGACCGTAAGGCAGCTGAAGCTGAGTACGAGGATGAATCTGCTACAGAGGATGTAGAGTTAGAGGAAGCTAAGTCAGAAGAACCTGAATGTGGCTGTGGATGCAGTGAACAATAATTATTGTATAAATATTATTACATAATTTAGAAATATACAGAGGCACAATCTTATGAAATTTGTTATTAAAGATGAGATTAGAGGAAGAATTCGTGTCAGGGTAAAGCAGAATGAGATGACTTGCCGTGAGGCAGACATTCTGCAATATTACTTTGATGGACAGGAATGTGTCACAAAAGTTAAAGTCAATGAAAGAGTTAATGATGTAGTTATCTGTTACAGCGGCAGCAGGTCACATGTGATTAAACTGTTACAGCAGTTTAATTATAAAAATGTGGATGTTCCACAGACATATCTTGATAATTCAGGCAGGGAACTCAATAATTATTACAAGGAAAAGCTTATCAACAGGGTTGTCTTGAGAGTTGGCAATAAGCTTTTCGTACCACTTCCTATAAGGACAGGCATTACAATAGTAAGGTCGTTCAAGTATATCTGGGAGGGGATAAGAACTCTCGCAAAAGGAAAGATTGAGGTTCCGGTTCTTGATGCGACAGCAATTGGAGTTTCTATTTTAAGAAATGATACAGCAACAGCAGGCTCAATAATGTTTCTGCTTGGCATAGGTGAAATTCTTGAAGAGTGGACACATAAGAAATCTGTAGACGACCTTGCCAGAAGCATGTCTCTTAATATAGGAAAGGTATGGATTGTAAAAGACGGACAGGAAATACTTGTTCCATCAGATGAAATTGAGGCAGGTGATAATGTAAGAATAAGAGTCGGCAATGTAATTCCTTTTGATGGCGAAGTAGTTTCCGGGGAAGCAATGGTAAATCAGGCTTCAATGACAGGTGAATCAATGCCAGTAAGAAAAGGTGAATCTGCGATTGTATATGCCGGAACAGTAGTTGAAGAAGGCGAGATTACAATTTCAGTACGTTCTACTAATGGTGGAAGTAAGTATGAGAATATTGTTCATATGATAGAAGAATCAGAAAAGCTCAAATCATCAGTTGAGAGCAAAGCATCACATCTTGCAGATCAGCTCGTACCTTATTCACTTGCAGGAACTGCACTCACATATTTATTTACAAGAAATGTGACAAAGGCGTTATCAATACTCATGGTTGATTATTCATGTGCATTAAAGCTTTCAATGCCTTTGTCAGTGCTAAGTGCTATTAATGAGGCAGGAACATATAGTGTAACTGTAAAAGGCGGAAAGTATATGGAAGCCATTGCCGAGGCAGATACAATAGTATTTGATAAAACCGGCACACTTACTAAGGCAGAACCTACAGTTAAACAGGTTGTTTCATTTAATGGACTTGGAGAAGATGAGCTTTTAAGAATTGCAGCATGTCTTGAAGAACATTTTCCTCATTCAATGGCTAAGGCTGTTGTGGGAGCTGCCAGGAATAAGAATCTTGTGCATGAGGAAATGCATTCAAAAGTAGAATACATAGTTGCACATGGTATTTCATCACAGATAGAAGGCAGAAAAGTAATAATCGGAAGTTATCATTTTGTATTTGAAGATGAAAAATGCATTATACCTGATGATAAGAAGGAATTATTTGATGGCCTGCCGGATGAATATTCAAGATTGTATATGGCAATCGAAAATGAACTTGCGGCAGTAATCTGTATAGAGGATCCTATAAGAGAAGAAGCAGCAGATATTATAAAGAAGCTTAAAGAAGCGGGAATAAAGAAAGCTGTAATGATGACAGGTGACAGTGAGCGTACAGCAAAAGCTGTTGCTGCAAAAATAGGTGTTGATGAGTATTATTCAGAAGTTCTGCCGGAAGATAAGGCAAAATTTGTTGAAAAAGAAAAATCGCTTGGACACAAAGTAATCATGGTTGGAGACGGAATTAACGATTCACCGGCACTTTCTGCAGCAGATGTAGGAATAGCAATAAGTGACGGAGCAGAGCTTGCAAGAGAAATTGCAGATGTCACAGTTGAGGGAAATGACCTCTATGAACTGGTTGCATTAAAACATATAAGCAATGCACTTATGAAACGTATCCATAAGAATTACAGAATGATTATGGGTATCAATTCAACCCTTATTGTGCTTGGCGTTGCTGGTATAATTCCGCCTACAACATCAGCACTGTTACATAATACATCAACAATAGCAATAAGTTTAAAGAGTCTCGAAAAGTTAATCTGACGGGATTTTAAGTCTGTAATACATTCGCGGTAGGTAAGTTGTATCGCATAAAAATGCCATATGGCATATAACGTGAATGATTACAGACTAAATTTTTAAACACGGGTTAGTAAAAACTAACATTAGTTATAAATATAAAATTGCAGAGTGTTTTTGCTTCGCAAAACAAGATAGGAGGATTTATGTTTTTAGAGATTGAAAAGATTAACAAGTATTACGGTGAGGGGGAAAACAGGAATCATGTTCTCAAGGATGTGACAACCAGGGTTGAAAAAGGAAAAATATGTGTGCTTCTTGGTCCATCTGGTTCGGGAAAATCAACGCTTCTTAATATCATAGGCGGAATTGATGAGGCTGACAGCGGCAACATAATAATTGACGGTGCAAAGCTTGAAGACATGAAAGAAAAGCAGCTTTCGTTATACAGAAGAAAGCATCTCGGATACGTTTTTCAGATGTATAACCTCATTCCTAATCTTACGGTAAAAGAAAATATTGAGGTCGGTGCGTATCTTAGCGACAGTCCGCTTGATTTGAATGAGCTTCTTAACACGCTGGGATTGTGGGAACATAAAGATAAGCTGCCTAACCAGTTATCCGGAGGACAGCAGCAAAGAACGGCAATAGGAAGAGCTATCGTAAAAAATCCGGATATTTTAATTTGTGATGAGCCGACAGGAGCATTGGATTACAATACATCAAAAGAAATCTTACAACTTATTGAAAAAGTAAATAAACAGTATGGCAATACAATAATTATAGTAACTCACAATGATGCGATAAAAAATATGGCGGATAAAGTAGTTCATCTGCATGATGGAAGAATAAGAAAAGAATATGATAATGAAAATAAAATTCCGGCCGAGCAGCTTGAATGGTAAATGGAAAGTAGAGGTTAAATATGAAAAATCCGCTTAGAAAAAGACTCCCAAGAGAGCTTAAAGACGAATTTGGAAAATATCTTGTGATATTTTTATTTATGACACTTACGATTGGTCTGGTGTCGGGATTTCTCGTCGCCGGAAAAAGTATGGTAAAGACATACAATGATAGTTTTGAAGAATATAATATCGAAGACGGACATTTTATTTTAAATGATGAGATTACCGGGACATTGCAAAACAAACTTGAAGATGAAGAGGACATAACTGTTTATAGTCTTTTTTACAAAGAGGAAGAAGAGGGAGAGCACACTTACAGAATTTATAAAAATCGTGAAGATATAGATGGTGTGAGCGTACACAAAGGAAGAATTCCCGAAAAAGACGGAGAGATTGCAATAGACAGAAAATTTGCTGACAGTGCAGATTTAAAAGTGGGCGATAAAGTAACTCTTGATAAAAAAGAATATGAGATTACAGGGCTGGTTGCCTTATCTGACTACAGTGCATTATTCAGAAGCAATACGGATTTAATGTTTGATGCACAAAATTTTACAGTTGCTGTTGTGACACCGGAAGCATTTAACAGAATAAGCAATAATAATTTAAAATATTGTTATGCATGGAAATATGACAACACATCGCTGACAGATAAAGAGAAAAAAGATAAATCAGACGATATTAAAACATTCCTTGCAAAAAATGCGGTGATGACTGATTTTGTACCGGAGCCTGATAATCAGGCAATTCATTTTGCGGGTGACGATATGGGCTCGGATACAGCAATGGTAATGGTGCTTTTATATATTGTAATAATTATCATGGCATTTATTTTTGCGGTTACATCAATAAGTACAATTGAGAAAGAATCTACGGTTATCGGTACGCTCCGTGCATCGGGATATACACGTAAAGAGCTTGTTATACATTATATGGAACTGCCGATGATAATTATGTTTATCGGTGCGATTATCGGCAATATACTTGGATATACGATATTTAAAGATATAGTTGCTGCCATTTACTATAACAGTTACAGCCTTACTGTATACACGACAATATGGTCGCCTTATGCATTTGTTATGACAACAATTATTCCTTGTGTGCTTATGTTTGTGATTAATCTTTTCATGCTTACAAAAATGCTGAAATTGTCACCGCTGAAGTTTATAAGGCGTGATTTGAAAAAACGCAAAAACAGAAAGGCTGTTAAGCTTCCTGAATGGAAATTTTTTACACGTTTCAGGACAAGAATAATTTTCCAGAATATTTCGAGTTACATAATAATGCTTATAGGAATTGCATTTTCAAGCATAATGCTGCTGTTCGGACTTGTTATGCAGCCGGTTCTTAATGACTATAAAAAGACAATTATTGATAATATGCCTTGCAAATATCAGTATATTTTAAAAATGCCTGTGGAAATTAAAGATAATGAAGCGGAATCTTTTGAATTGACATGCCGCTCTAATATGGTTGCCGTAGTATCCGACGGTACTCGTGTACTTGGCCTTGGCGACATCGGTGCCGCCGCAGCTTTGCCTGTAATGGAAGGGAAATCCCTTCTGTTTAAAAAATTCGGTAATGTTGACTGTATCCCGTTGGTAGTAGATACAAAAGATGCGGATACATTGATTAAAACCGTAAAATTGTTGCAAAAAAACTTTGCAGGTATCAACTTGGAAGATATTTCTTCTCCTAAATGCTATGAAGTTGAAAACCGTTTGAAAGAAGAGTTGGAAATCCCTGTATTCCATGATGATCAACACGGTACAGCAATCGCTTGTCTTGCCGGCGTAAAAGGGGCTCTTCGTTTGGTAAAGAAAGATTTAGCAACTGCTAAAATCGTTGTAAACGGTGCTGGTGCTGCTGGTGCAAACATTGCTCGCTTATTGTACCTTGCAGGTGCTCGTGATATCACATTGTTGGTATCCTCTGGCGTATTGCACAAAGACTACAAACGACTTGACTCTTTGCAAGCTGAATTGATTGATTTGCTCAAACTTGAAGAAAAACATGGCAACTTGGCTGAAAATGCTAAAGGCGCCGACATTCTTCTTGGTGTATCTGCAGCAGGTGCTTTCACAAAAGAAATTTTGGAAAACTTGGCTGACGATGCAATCGTATTTGCAATGGCTAACCCTAATCCAGAAGCAACATATGCTGATATGAAAGCTGCTGGTATCCGTGTTGCTGGTACAGGTCGTTCCGATGCTCCTAACCAAATCAACAACGTAGCAGTATTCCCAGGTGTATTCCGCGGTGCTATCGACGTTCGTGCGTCTCAAATCACTGACGAAATGAAATTAGCTGCTGCTGACGCTTTGGCTCACTTGATTCCTGATAGTGAATTGAACGAAGAAAACGTAATGCCATCCGTATTCGATCCTCGCGTAGCTCCAGCTGTTGCTAAAGCAGTTGCTGAAGTTGCTGTAAAACAAGGTATTGCTAAAAATCCTCAAGCAATAGAAGATGGTAGCTACGAAGGTTAATTTATTTGCTTTACTAGCATTTTATAATCTTATATAACCATAGAACAATACAACATGCACCTCGAAAGGGGTGCATGTTTTTATATGATCGATTAAGTATATGATTGGCTTTATACTATTAGGGTGAATAATCTATAGATTAAAATGATATAGAGGCGTAGGCGTATAGGATAATAGAAGTAAGGATAGATATATATTAAAGAATGTATTAATGTATCAGTAAAAAAATTAATGAAGTTGTAAAAAAGTACTTGTCACTAGTTTCTATCAATGATATAATAATTTTCGTTGCAGAGCGATACTCAAGAGAGTAAGAACTCAGCAAGAGTAGTGGTTGACATCAACTACCGGGTTTGCTATAATAGCAAAGTAATTAATGACGGGGCATAGCGCAGTTTGGTAGCGCACCTGGCTTGGGACCAGGGGGTCGCAGGTTCGAATCCTGCTGCTCCGACCATTTTTTATTTTGCGGGTGTAGCTCAATGGTAGAGCCCCAGCCTTCCAAGCTGGTCGCGAGGGTTCGATTCCCTTCACCCGCTCCATTTTTTTTTGCCTTTTTTAGGGTATACTAAGATAGGGTGTAGTTGACGATACATAGTACATAATTTATACTATAATAGATAATTATATAGGGAATCCACATGGTTCAGTAGCTCAGTTGGATAGAGCAACGGCCTTCTAAGCCGTGGGTCGGGGGTTCGAATCCCTCCAAGCACGCTTCACTAAAATTAAATAGTGAAAAAGACTGTAAGTCGTAATTATGGTGGGTATAGCGCAGTTGGTTAGCGCGCCAGATTGTGGCTCTGGAGGCCAAGGGTTCGAATCCCTTTATCCACCCTGCCAGCAAGGCGAAACATTGGGCTATCGCCAAGCGGTAAGGCACAGCACTTTGACTGCTGCATTCGCTGGTTCGAATCCAGCTACCCCAGTTCTGTTATATAGTAAATGTGGTCTTAACGGTGAGATAAATGCAGAATCTTCAAATCCGTGTTTACTATTTTGCTGGCATGGCGCAATTGGTAGCGCAACTGACCTGTAATCAGTAGGTTAAGGGTTCGAGTCCCTTTGCCAGCTTTTATTGAGAATGTGGTGTAATGGGAGCATACATGATTTGGGATCATGTGGAGCAGTTCGAGTCTGACATTTTCAATTAAGTGCGTGTGGCGTAATTGGCAGGCGCAATAGATTTAAGCTCTATTATCTTAATGATGTGAGGGTTCAAGTCCATCCACGCATATTTTAATATTTTTTGCCTGGTTGGTGGAATTGGTAGACACGCCAGATTCAAACCCTGGTGGGAAACCGTAAGAGTTCGACTCTCTTACCAGGCATGTAGCACATAGTATTTTTCTATGTGCTTTTTTATTGCTTATTTTTTATGGATGATTGCTGCAATTGGTAGACAGGCATGACTAAGGATCATGTGTTGAAAAACATTGTGGGTTCGAATCCCACATCATCTACTACCGCTTATATGCGGGAAAAGGAGTTTTTATATGGGACAAACAAAAGCACAGATTGTGAAAAAATCACTGGCTTCTGAAATGTCATTGAATGCTGATGCTAAAATTGGAAAGATTGAAGCTGTTTCAGATGGTCGTGAAGAGTATATTTGTCAAACTTGTGGTAAGTCCTACAAACGGAGAAAGGGAAACTTCTCTCCATCTAAATCTCCTATTTATGCTGGCACTGATGGCTACCTTAATACTTGTAAAAATTGTGTAGATAATCTTTTTACACAGTATACAGAATTTTTTGGTGGAAATGAAGAACGTGCGATTGAACGAATATGTCAATTATTTGATTTTTATTTTAATGAAAGTGCGCTTGCTGCTTCAAAGAAAATCAGTGAAGATCGAAGTAGAATTTCTGTATATATTAGTAAAATCCAATTAAAACCTCATATTGGAAAAACATACAGTGATACATTGTTAGAATCGAAACAAAATACTATAGACTCTATGGACGATACTATGGATTATGGAGAAATGGATTCTATACAATTAAAAAAAGCTGTTAGTGTGTGGGGGTTTGGATTTTCACCTGAAGAATATTCTATATTGAATGATATGTTTGATGATTGGAAGTCGAGAGTTGTTGTTGATGGAAAAACAAGAGAAACGCTTGTAAGAGAACTTTGTATCATCAAATTGCAAATGAATTTAGCATTAAAGGACAATTCCGTAGATCTTTATACTAAGCTGATGAAAACTTATCAGGACACTATGAAGTCTGCAAACCTTCAACCACTTCAAGAAGATGCAAACGATAAAAATGGTGAAAAACCAATTGGTGTTATGATTAAAATGTTTGAGAATGAACGTCCTATACAAAAATGCAGACCTGAATGGGAAGATGTAGATGGTATCGTGAGATACATTACAGTATACTTTTTGGGGCATTTATGTAAGATGCTAAAAATAAATAATCGCTACTCTTCTCTTTATGAAGAAGAAATGGCAAAATACAGGGTTGAAATTCCAGAATTGGAAGAAGCCGATGACGAAGATGTATTTAATTACATTCTTAATAGTGGCGGTGAGTAAATGGCTCAACCCGAAACTTCATTAAAAGACTCTAAATATAAAAAAATCATGGATGGTCTGGATGTATGGACTGCTTATTATAGAGCAAATCCAGTAAGATTCTTAATTGATTACTTTGGTATGGAATGGATTCGTCCATTTCAGCAAGTAATGATTACATTTATGTTCAGATTTACATATTTTATGACTATTGCGAGTCGAGGCATGGGTAAATCTATGATTGTTGCTGCATTTTTATGTGCGTATTGTACTCTCTATCCGGGTGTGCAAGTATGTATTGCAGCGGGACAACGTGGACAGTCCATCAACGTTTTGAATAAAATTGTTGAAGAGTTCATGCCGAAATCTCCTAATCTTAGGAATGAAATAGCCAAGGTAAATACTTCGCCAGCAGAGGGTTTTATACATTGGAAAAATGGATCTATCATTAAAGTCGTAACGGCAAGTGATTCTGCCCGTTCTGCCAGAGCGAATATAATCATTATGGATGAGTTCCGTATGATTGATAAAGGCGTTTTGGATAAGGTATTAAGAAAGTTTAAAGCCGGACAGCGTAGACCTGGATTTTATGATCGTCCAGAATACAGTGATAAGGTCAAAGAGAATAAAAAGAAATATCCAAAAGAACCAAATAAAGAGATTTATCTTAGTAGTGCATACTATAAGTATCATTGGTCATGGGCTAAATTTAAAGCATTCTTTAATTCCATGATTAAAGGTAAAAGCTATATGGTGGTTGGATTCCCGTATCAACTTCCTGTATCTGAGGGATATTACCCAGAAGAACAGATTCGTGAAGAGATGCAAGAGGACGACTTCGATAGTATTGCTTGGTCAATGGAAATGGATTCCTTATTCTTTGGAAGTTCCGAAAAGGCTTTCTATAGTTTTGAATCTATTGACAGAATCAGAAAAATTCAAAGGGCAATTTATCCAAAACCTTATTATGCTTTTCTGAATGATTCTAAATATAAATTTGAACCAAAGAAAAACGGAGAAATCCGTTTGCTTGCGATGGATATTGCAACTCAGGGTGGATCAAAAAATGATGCTACCTGTTTCGTAGTTATGCAACTTATTCCAGCAACAAATAATCAGTATATTCGAAATGTAGTGTATGTCACAACACTAGATGGAGGACATACTTTCGATCAGGCTTTAAAAGCCAGAAGATTATTTGATGATTTTGAATGTGACTATATAATTGTTGATACAAATGGTGTCGGAATCGGTGTATATGACAATCTTGTTATTGAACAGGTTGACGATGACCGTAATACTGTGTACCCGGCATGGACATGTATTAATGACAAGGGAATGGCAGAAAGGTGTAAAGAACCTGATGCTCCTGAAATTATATACAGTGTAAAAGCTACTGCAAAATTCAATTCCGAAGCTGCAGTATATCTTAGAGACTGTATAAAACGTGGTAAGTTAAGACTTCTTATTAATGAGGTTGATGCAACTGATATATTGAACAGAAGTAAAGCTTATCAAAACTTATTGGTTGAAGAACAAGTTCTGTTCCAAGAACCTTTTTATCAAACAACTGCTATGATTAATGAGATGATAAATCTTGATTATACTCAAACAGATGGAAAAATAAAGGTTATGGAAGCGTCCGGAATGAGAAAGGATAGATACTCTGCTATCTCCTATGCTAACCATATTGCAAATGAACTTGAAAGAGACATGCGTAATATTGAGGACGAATATGGATTTGCAACCTTTATAAATTGATAGGAGGTATTGGAAATTGCCAGAACAGAACAATATGACCATTAAAAATGGCAATAAGTCAAATGGTAAACGAAGAAAGAATTACGTACAAAAAAAATCTACAAACAATAATGTAGAAACTAATGCTTTTGCGTATAATACTACTCTTCCATATGTATATTCTGTGTTGGGTGATTATCTTGATTCATCTCCTAACAGTATTAGGGAAATTCGTGAATATGCGAAAAATCCGCAATACTATAATAAGGAATTAAGAAATTTAGCATGGTGGGCGTATAACACCAATGGAAGTGTTAAAGCTGCTGTAAACTATATATGTTCTATGCATACACTTGATAAAGTAATCGTATGTAAAAGTCGAAGAAATAAACAACAACGCCCTAGAAATTTTGAAAGTAACCGTCTTAAAATGTTGTCTGTGTTGGACAAAATAAATTATAAGCAGCATATAAGAGATAATTTGATGAAGGATGCGAATGACGGTACTGCATTCTTCTATTTTGAAACTGGGAAACGCCCAGTCAATAATGCTAAATTCTTATCTGATTATGATATTGCAAATATTGTGGAGATTAACGAATTAGGATTAGATGTTTCCATTATTACACTTCCGGTAGATTGGTGTAGGATTTGTGGTAGGATAAGCAACCGATATCGTTGTGTTTTTGATCTGAGGTATTTCCAACAATTTACAGAAAAAGAAAGAAAAGCCAGGTTACAAGCTATGCCAAAAGAAATTCGTGATGGTTGGCAGAAATATGATAATCATAATATTAATACCCCTTGGCTTGTGTTGGATGATACAAAGACAATTATTACCAAAGTAAATGCTGCAATTAATCAGCCGTGGGGAGTTCCTATGGCAGTAACTGCATTTGATGACATATTATATGCTGAGTATTTTATAAACACCAAACGTACTGTGTTGGATAATATAAATAATCAAATTGTATATATGACATTTCCGGAAGGAAAAGAAAAAGGAACATCGTCTTTATCAAAAGATCAACAAAGAGATCAACATGAAAAGGTAAAAGATGCTGTAATTAATCGTAAGAGTCAATCTGGTATATCATTCTTTTCTCTTGCCAGCGGGACAAAACTTGACAAAATGGAAGTTGACATTGGAATTTTTGATGAAAAAAATGAAGCATCTATAAAAAATAATGTTCCGGCAGATTTAGGTATAAGTTCTGCCAGTCTCGATGGTAATACAAAAGGAAATTATGCAACGGCATCGCTCAATCTTGAGTTGGTTGCCAGTCATGTTTATACATGGATTGAAAACTTTATGTCTGAACTCAATAAATGTATAAATGCGAATGTTATTAAAGATCCGTCATGTGTTGTAGATTGCTATATTCTCCCTACTACATTTTCTAACAGAGATAAGCAAGTACAATATATGAAAGACTTATACTCAAATGGTAAAGGTTCTTTGTTGGCATGGATTAGTGCAACAGGGTTTGACGCTGATGCATATGTTTCATTGCTTGATTATGAACTTGAAACAGATATGGAAAACAAATATCCTGTTCATGCTACATCATATACTATGAGTGGAAAAGATAATGAATCCGGAGATAAAGGTGGAAGAACTCCGGTAGATAATCCAACGAATGAAAATACAATACAATCAAAATCTTCTGGTTCTAATTCCAACCCTAAACCAAGTACAGAATGAGAAAGGAAGATTATATGTAGATGGTAGGAACAACTACTATTAAATACAAGTCTGTTTTTGTTCCTGGAATTGCAAGAAGATTGTTGAAAATGGGACATCCTATATATGACATTAAGCCAAAAAAGGAAAACCCAGATGCATCTATCTTCATTTTTGCAGAGACAGAAGAATTTAAAAATGACTTTGTATCTGTCAAGGGTATGTTAGATAAAAACACACCTAAAGATATAGTTTAAATAAAAATAGTTATTCTTTAAATGGGACACTTACTTGGTGTTCTTTTTTTATTGAAATAAATAAACACAAAGGTGGTAAATAAAATGGAAATTCAAGAAAGAATCTTAGAAATTTCGCAAGCCACCAATCCAAATGGTCGAAGAAAAGTAAAATTTGCATTGCATGAAATTTATCCAGATAGAACTCACTGGAACAGAAACGGTATAACTTACTTGGAGCAGTACACCCGCGATAATGCGGATAGTGTAAAAGGTATGCCACTGTGCGCTGAGTTCCTTGATGACGATAAAGATGTACCTTACGGACACGGATTGACTGGACATATAAAAAACATGCCAGTATTCGAGGATTCTGTCCAAGTGGGTTCATTTGAAGATTGGAGTATCGAAGATATTGAAATAGATGGTGAAACACATAGATGTTTATGTGCCACTGGATATATCAATGAAGGAAGATATCCGAAATTCGTAAAATGGATTGAAGATCAGCTCGCAAATGGAAAGAAACTTCGCGGCAGTGTCGAATTTGTTGGCACAAAAGACAATGATGGCGAAATAATTTATGATGGTGGTTGGAAAGAACAAGGTCGTGTTCCTATGATTTATGATTATAGTGGATATTGCATTCTGTCCATAAAACCTTCAGATCCATCGGCAATATTGATTGAACTTAATCAATTCAAAAATAATTTGGAGGATGTCGAAATGAATGAAGAATTAAATAAAGCC
>ERZ772902.797-NODE-797-length-29281-cov-8.193492_pt1 | contig 29281 bp, 17 predicted proteins | sample MGYA00511470_ERZ772902 | MGnify/ENA primary metagenome ERZ772902 (study PRJEB29015, sample SAMEA2737717) | human gut metagenome | biome: human gut; feature: human-associated habitat; material: faeces | place: China | collected 2012 ... | reverse complement strand
GAGGAGATCGTCACCTCGCTCGAATCCGCCATCGGCCCCGAGCCGAACCTGCTGGAGGATTCCGAGCTGCACGCCAAGAAGATCCTGATCCCGCTGCCTGTCATCAACTCCGACGAGATGGCGCAGCTCAAGCGGCTCGACAAGGCCAAGGTGCTCGGCGGATACTACCGTCCGTTCGTCGTCAAGGGCCTGTATCAGGTGGCCGGCGGTGGCAAGGCGCTGGGCGAGCGCCTTGAGGAGATCTTTGCCGAAGTCGACGAGGCCATCGCGGGCGGCAGCAACTTCATCGTGCTGTCCGACCGTGATTCCAACCACACGTGGGGCCCGATCCCGTCACTGCTGCTCACCAGCGCCGTGCAGCACCACCTGCTGCGCAAGCACAACCGCACGCAGATCTCGATGGCCGTCGAGGCCGGCGATGTGCGCGAGATCCATCATGTCGCGCTGCTGATCGCATACGGTGCCGCATGCGTCAACCCGTATCTGGCGTTCGAATCCGTCGAGGACCTGGCCCGCACCGGCTACCTGAAGGTCGACGAGCACACAGCCGTGAAGAACCTGACCAAGGCGCTGTCCATCGGCGTGCTGAAGATCATGTCGAAGATGGGCGTCTCCACCATCATGAGCTACCGCGGAGCGCAGCTGTTCGAGGCGGTCGGCCTGAGCAAGGACATCGTCGACAAGTACTTCACCGGCACGGTCTCGCAGGTCGGCGGCATCGGGCTCGACGAGCTGGCCGAGGAGGTGGCGATTCGCCACCGCGTGGCCTACCCGAACCAGTGGACCGCCACCCCGCACATGAACCTCGAAACCGGCGGCGAATACAAGTGGCGTCGCACCGGCGAGGATCATCTGAACGACCCCGAGGCGATTTTCCTGCTGCAGCAGTCGACCGCTCGCGGCGACTACCAGATGTTTAAGAAGTACTCGCACCACATCAACGACACGTCGAACCGCATTATGACGCTGCGCGGACTCATGAAGTTCAAGCACGACCGCAAGCCGATCGACATCTCCGAGGTCGAGTCGGCCTCCGAGATCGTCAAGCGGTTCTCCACCGGCGCAATGAGCTACGGCTCCATCTCGCAAGAGGCGCACGAGACGCTCGCCATCGCCATGAACACGATCGACGCGCGTTCCAACTCCGGCGAGGGCGGCGAATCCGACGACCGCATCGAGGATCCGCTGCGTTACAGCCGCATCAAGCAGATCGCATCCGCCCGCTTCGGCGTCACCAGCGATTACCTGGTGCACGCCACCGACCTGCAGATCAAGCTCGCCCAGGGCGCCAAGCCCGGCGAGGGCGGCCACCTGCCCGGTGCCAAGGTCCCGCCGTGGATCGCCAAGGTCCGTCACGCGACCCCCGGCGTGGAGCTCATCTCCCCGCCGCCTCACCACGACATCTACTCCATCGAGGATCTCAAGCAGCTGATCAACGATGCGAAGATGGCCAACCCGAAGGCGCGCATCCACGTCAAGCTCGTCTCGGAGTTCGGCGTCGGCACCATCGCGGCCGGTGTGGCCAAGTGCCATGCCGACGTGGTGCTGATCTCCGGCTATGACGGCGGCACCGGTGCGGCGCCGCTCAACGCGATTCGCCACGCGGGCACCCCGTGGGAGATCGGCCTGTCCGAAACCCAGCAGACGCTGATTCTGAACGGTCTGCGCTCCCGCATCGTCGTTCAGTGCGACGGCGAGCTCAAGACCGGCCGCGACGTGGTCATCGCCGCGCTGCTCGGTGCCGAGGAATTCGGCTTCGCCACCACGGCGCTTATGGTCGAGGGCTGCGTCATGATGCGCGCGTGCCAGAAGAACACCTGCCCGCAGGGCATCGCCACCCAGGATCCCGAGCTGCGCGCCCGGTTCAAGGGCAAGCCGGAAGCGGTCATCAACTTCTTCATGTACATCGCCGAGGAAGTGCGCGAACTGCTTGCCGAGCTCGGTTTCCGTACGCTGGAGGAGGCCGTCGGCCATGTCGAATGCCTGGACCAGAACGAGGCGATCAAGCGCTGGAAGTCCGACGGCATCGACCTGAGCAACGTGCTCATGCAGCCCGGCCCGGTTCCCGGAACGATTCTGCACCAGACCATCGAGCAGAACCACGAACTGGAGAAGGCGCTCGACAACAAGCTCATCGAGATGGCCGAACCCGCGCTGGAGCGCAAGGAGCCGGTACGCATCGAGATGCCGATCCGCAACGTCAACCGTACGCTCGGCACGATGGTCGGCTACGAGATCACCCGCCGCTACGGTGCCGAAGGACTGCCGGACGACACCATCGACATGACGTTCCACGGTGCCGGCGGCCAGTCGATCGGCGCGTTCATCCCGCGTGGCGAGACCATCCGCGTCTACGGCGAGGTCAACGACTACGCCGGCAAGGGCCTGTCGGGCGGACGCCTGATCGTACGCCCCGAGGACGGCGTCACCTTCGACCCGCACGAGAACGTCATCGCGGGCAACGTGACCGGTTTCGGCGCGACCTCCGGAGAGCTGTTCGTGGCCGGCCGTGCAGGCGAGCGTTTCGGCGTGCGCAACTCCGGCGCCACGTTCGTGGTCGAGGGCGTGGGCGACCACGGCTGCGAGTACATGACCGGAGGCACCGTCGTGGTGCTCGGCTCCATGGGCCGCAACTTCGGTGCCGGCTTCTCCGGCGGCAACGTGTACGTGCTCGATCTGGACATGAACCAGGTCAATCCGACCGCGGCGAAGGACGGCTCGCTGCTGTTCCTACCTCTGGACGACGAAGCACAGGCACTGGTCCACGATCTGGTGAAGCGTCACGCCGAAGAGACCGGTTCCGCATTCGCCGCCGGACTCCTCAAGGATTGGAAGCACACCGTCGCCCGGTTCACGCACGTGGTGCCGGAACACTATCTGGCCATGACCGCCGCCATGGCGAAGGCCGAGGAAGACAATATCGATTTCAACACGCCCGGCGCCTGGGAACAGGTGTACGAGCAGGTGATGGAAGGAGCGCACTGACATGGGAGATCCCAGAGGATTCCTGAAGGTCCGTACCCGTCGCGAACTGGCGGAACGCCCCGTCGAGGAGCGCATCAAGGACTGGCTTGACGTCCATGCTGAGTCCGGCTTGCAGCCGTGGACCACCGAACAGGCCGCCCGCTGCATGGATTGCGGCACTCCTTTCTGCATGACCGGATGCCCGCTCGGCAACATCATCCCCGAGTTCAACGATCTGGTTCGTCAGGAGAAGTGGGAGGACGCCTACAATCGTCTGTCCACCACCAACAACTTCCCCGAAGTGACCGGACGCATCTGCCCGGCACTGTGCGAGAAGGCGTGCGTGCTCGGCATCCACCAGCCGCCGACGATGATCAAGCTCGACGAGCAGACGATCATCGACCAGGCATGGGGTCTGGATATCGTCAAGCCCATGCCTCCGCAGCGTCTGACCGACCAGACCGTGGCGGTCGTCGGATCCGGCCCCGCCGGTCTGGCATGCGCCCAGCAGCTCACCCGAGCCGGCCACACGGTCGTCGTCTATGAGCGCGATGACGCCATCGGCGGTCTGATGCGCTACGGCATCCCGAACTTCAAGCTCGACAAGCGACTGATCGACCGTCGTATCAAGCAGATGGAGGCCGAAGGCACCCGCTTCCGCACGGGCGTGGAGATCGGCAAGGACATCAGCTGGGACGATTTGCGCGACCGCTATGACGCCGTGGTCGTCGCTATCGGCTCCACCGTGCCGCGTGACATGAAGATTCCCGGCCGCGAGCTCAAGGGCATTCACTTCGCGATGGAGTTCCTGCCCGACGCGACCCGACGCGTGTACGGTGTAAAGCCCGTGCACGACATCACCGCCAAGGACAAGCACGTCATCATCATCGGTGGTGGCGACACCGGTTCCGATTGCCTCGGCACCTCCATCCGTCAAGGCGCGAAGGACGTGACCGTGCTGCAGATCATGCCGAAGGAGCCGGACGAGCGCCCGGACAACCAGCCGTGGCCGACGTTCGCGCGTCTCTACCAGAAGACCTCCTCGATGGAGGAGGGCGGCACTTACGTGTACAGCACCGATTCTGTCAACTTCGTCGGCTCCGACGAGGAACAGGCCCGTGTGCACATTGAGGATTCCACCGCGTCCGAAGGATTCGTGGCCGACGAGAACGGCCACGTCACCGGTCTGAAGGTCGTGGATGTGGCACCGGGGGAGAACGGGCCGTTCACCCGCCAGCCCGGTACCGAACGCGTGCTGCCCGCGGATCTGGTGCTCATCTCGGTCGGCTTCCTGCACCCGGACACCTCCACGCTGCTCGACCAGCTGCCTGTCGAATTGGACAAGCGCGGCAACGTGGCCCGCAACGACAAGTTCGCCACCTCTCAGGATGGCGTGTTCGTTGCCGGCGACGCGGGCCGCGGCCAGAGTCTGGTCGTGTGGGCCATTTCGGAGGGCCGCTCCTGCGCAGCCGCCGTTGATGAGTACCTCACCGGCGTCACCGAGCTGCCCGCGCCGATCACCGCATCCCAGCGTCCGATGATGCTGCCGCGATGATTCGATAGTCCGGCGGTTCGCCGTACCGACACCTACTGGGGCCGGAAGTCTCTTCAAGGGACTTCCGGCCCCCAGTCGCATATCGGGCGTTCCCCATTTCTGGCGAAAGTCCCGTCCCGTTGTGTGCCGGTGGGTTTTCGCCGGAGGAATGGCCCGCTCATGTGTGGGTGAGCCGCAGAAAGGAGGCCGGCTATGTGCGGGGTGGTACGTGTCGCGGCCACGGCTCGGACGTCGTGATTGCCAACGATTGCGGATCTGTCTCGTCGTGCGAGTCGAACCGCCGCTACGGCACGGCTTGGAGTACAGTACATAGGAGTGTTATCCACAAACGAGCAGGAGAAGTAACGATGCCTAACCGTGCCGAACGCCGCAAAGCAGCAAAAGATCAGCGTCGGGGAGTCCCGTCGCAGTACGACCAGACCCGTGGCCGTGCCCGATCCGGCATGCTCGACGAGTACGCGCTTCAGGAGAAGTCCCGCCGTATTCAGGAGGGCGTGGATGACAGCGGCGTGTGGAAGCCCAGCGCTCGCACCGAGGTCGATGAGGAAGTGGAGTCGGTGTTCGAGGCCAACCCGAACTATCAGGATCCCAAGGCGTTCAAGGCACCGCACTCCGTGCGGCAGTGGTTCCGTGTCGGCAGCTGGACGCTGATCGCGCTGTCGGTCATCGCGTTCTTCGTGGTGATGTGGCTGCCCACGCATCCGCTGTGGCTGATCCTGACCGTGTCCGTCGTGTTCGTCGTCGGCGTGCTCAGCCTGTTCTTCACGGCCGGCAACTACCGCAACAACCCGAACCTGGACGCCAACGGCACCGCGGTGTGAGAGCCTGGTATCCGGTAGTTATCTGGTATTATGGCGTTTTTTCGCCAACACGAACATGGGCATTGTGCGTTTTTTCGACGTGCAATGCCCTAAAGTTATATATGGCAGTAGCCGCAAACAAGGTTACCGACGAAGGAGGCCTTAATCGTGAAAGTTGATATCCTCACCCGCGAATACCCGCCGTATGTCTATGGTGGCGCAGGCGTGCACGCGGAAGAGCTCTCGAAGGTGCTGGCCGAGCGGGTCGACGTGACCGTCCGTGCGTTCGACGGACCGCGCACCGAAGCCGATGTACCCGCCATCCCCGGAGATGGCTCGGCGAAGGGCAGCCTGAAGGTCGTGGGCTACGGAACGCCCTCTGAGCTGGCCGACGCGAATCCGGCGCTGAAGACCTTCAGCGTTGATCTGCAGATAGCCAACGACGTCGACGCCGACATCGCCCACGCGCACACCTGGTATGCGTGCCTGGCCGGATACCTCGCCAAGATGCTGCACGGTACGCCGCTGGTCATCACCGCACATTCGCTGGAGCCGTTCCGCCCGTGGAAGCGCGAGCAGCTCGGCGGCGGTTATAATCTGAGCTCCTGGGCCGAAAAGGACGCCTACGAGCATGCCGACCGCGTCATCGCCGTCTCCGGCGGCATGCGCGAGGACATCCTCGCCGCGTACCCGAACCTCGACCCCGACAAGGTCGTCGTGGTGCATAACGGCATCACCATGAGCGACTTCGCCACGCCGGCCGACGACGACCCGGGCTGGGCCGTGTTCGACCGTTACCACATCGACCGCAGCAAGCCTACGCTGCTGTTCGTCGGCCGCATCACCCGTCAGAAGGGCCTGCCATACCTGCTCAAGGCGCTGCACCTGATCTCCAAGGACATTCAGGTGGTGCTGTGCGCCGGCGCCCCGGACACCCCGGAGATCGCCGAGGAGGTCAAGACCGCGTTCGCCAAGCTCGACGAGGAACGCGGCAACATCATCTGGATCGAGGAGATGCTGCCTCGTCCGGAGCTCAACGCGCTGGAGCATGGCTGTGACGCGTTCATCTGCCCGAGCATCTATGAGCCGCTGGGCATCGTGAATCTAGAAGCCATGGCCTGTGGCCTGCCCGTAGTCGCCTCCGCCACCGGCGGCATTCCCGAGGTCGTCGTCGACGGCGAGACCGGCTATCTGGTGCCGATCGACCAGCTGCGCGACGGTACCGGCACGCCCACCGATCCCGACAAGTTCGTGCACGACATGGCCGCCGCCATCGACAAGATCATGGCCGACCCCGAACTCGCCAAGAAGATGGGTCAGGCAGGCTACGAGCGCGCCCGCGACCATTTCAGCTGGGAGTCCATCGCCGACAAGACCGTGGCCGTCTACCAGTCCGTCCTCGACGAGCAGAACAAGTAACGGCGATCCGACGCAGGCGGGGGCAAGGAATGATGCCCCCGCCTGCGGGGCCGTAATGCGCGGCATGGCCGGATGGCATGGCTTCGCGAATTACCGCAACCATTCCAAACCCGCACTGCCGGCAAACCTCCCCACGACAAGGAACCACAACATGCCCACGACCGACACCGCTGACAACGAAGTCCTCAAGCTCGACAACGTCGAATTCCGCCGCAACCGGCGCGTCATCATCACAGACGTGAACCTCATCATCCACGCGGGGGAGCGATGGGTGCTGTTCGGGCCGAACGGCATCGGCAAATCCACCGCGGTCGGCATGCTCGCCACGCGCACGTTCCCCTCGGACGGTCGCGTATTCATCCTCGGCCATCAGCTCGGCAAATACGACGTATTCAAACTGCGCACGCGCATCGGTCTGGCTTCGGCCGACCTCGGCCGGCAGCTTCCCGAATTCGAGGATCCGCTGGACGCCGTCGTCACGGGCCTGAGCGCCGTGACCGGACGGTGGCGCGACACCTATACTGACGAGGAGTATGCGCGGGCGCGACAGCTGCTGCGCGACTTCCGCGTCTCCTATCTCGAAGGCAAGGAGATGTGGCGGCTCTCCGAGGGCGAGCGCACCCGCGTGCTCATCGCCCGCGCGTTGATGGGCGACCCCGAACTGCTCATCATGGATGAGCCGACCACTGGCCTTGACCTGGGCGGCCGCGAGCAGGTGATGCGCACCCTGAGCCGTATCGGCGAAGAGGATTCGCGGCGTGCCGTGGTGCTGGTCACCCATCGACTTGAGGAGATTCCCGCGGGCTTCGACCACATCGCCATCATGGGACGCAAGCCGGTCTCCGCCGAGGACGCCACCAACGACGGCATTGACGCGATGGGCAACCCGTCCGCCGGCACCATCGTCTACACCGGTCCACTGGAGGCCGGCCTGACCGACGAGCGACTGTCGGAGCTGTTCGGCATGCCGATCGAGGTGCAACACACGCACGGGCGCTGGTCGGCGTTCGCGGTGTGAGACTGGGGTACGTTAGTCGCGGATGGGATTCACGAGGAACCATGCCCGCGTATCTGATATAACGGTAGCCATGAATGGCACGCAAGAGCTGAAGGTCGCGGTCGCTCAGTTTACTGTGTGCCGGGAGCCGGAACGGAACTTTGACATTATCGACGGATATGCCCGGCAGGCTGCATGCGCCGGAGCTCGGTTGCTGGTGCTTCCGGAAGGGCTGATCGCGCGTGACGGCGACGATGACATGTTCGCTGCCGCACACGCGCAACCATTGGACGGGCCGTTCGTCACCGGCCTGAGACGGATCAGCGAAGAGCGTCATATTACGCTGATGGGCACGGTTCATGCTGTGCCCGGTGCGGCTGATGCGGTGCCGGACAAGCCGGCGTCTTGCGCAACGGATTCCCAGGTCTCCAACGTTTTCGTCGTCATCCGTGACGGGGCTCTTATCGCGACCTATCGGAAGCTGCATCTCTATGATGCATTCGCCGCGCGGGAGTCCGATACGGTTCGCCCCGGTACCGAGCTGCCGCCAATCGTCGAGATCGACGGCTGGCATGTCGGCGTCATGACCTGCTATGACGTGAGATTTCCCGAAGTCGCGCGGTCGCTGGCCGTGCGCGGCGCCGATGTGATCATCGTCAGTGCGGCATGGGCGCGCGGGCGTTTGAAGGAGCGACATTGGAAGCTGATGACCACCGCGCGTGCGCTGGAAAACACGTGCTACGTACTGGCATGCAGCGAGGTGAGCGCGCGCAACATCGGCTGCAGCCGTGTCATTGACCCGCTGGGCGAGGTCATCGCGCAGGCGGGTGACGGACAGGGCGGAATGCTGATTGCCCGGCTGCACCGAGAAGTTCTCGAATCCGCGCGACGCACGCTGCCGGTTCTGGAGAACCGACGCTTCGCAGACCCGCAATTGCGGGATTGACACGAATTTCCCGTATGACGCGCATGCGGCCCGGGAATCGGCCACACTCATCGCGCGACACGCCCGGATTGCGCTGCACGAATGTCAAAGTGCACCGTTGTACTTCAGTGATCCCCTGACGATTGTGCTGAGCAATCCGGGCGTGTCGCGCTTGTCGGAAGCGCAAATTGTGCGGATCAGCCCGGTCGGTATCGGTCATGCGGACGAGGCGGAAGCGGGCGTGCCGTACTACGACGATACCTTCGATGAGGACGACGAATGCACCACGGCCGACATCAGCGATCCGGACGGGTCGATTGCTCTGGGCCTCGGCGGCATGTACTACGAGGAGGGCATGCACTATACCGCCGCATCGGAACGGCAGAAGCGGGTCGACTGTTTCAGAGCCGCAGAGATCCTTTACCGGCACGCGGCCGGCCGCGGCAATGCGATCGGATGGCTGTGCCTGGGGTACGTGTACGCGTACGACCGCTGCGAGGGTAGGTACTTCCGCTCGTATTACAACAATTTCGGCGAAGTTCCACCCAAACCGGATACGGACGTTTTGGCATACGAGTGCTTTTGTCATGCGGCCGAAGCGGAGATCGCGGAGGGCTGCTACAAGCTGGGAGACATGCTGGCCGAGGGCAGAGGCTGTGCGGCTGATCATGCGAAGGCGCTCGACATGTTCCTGCGGGCGTACATGCGTGACGGATATTGCGGCAGGCACATTTTACACGAGATACATGATTGAGGAGGACGATACTATGGATGAGGTAGTCAAAGCAGATTCTTCCGCGGGCAAAACTTAAGTTTTTCCCAGCAAGTGACGCTTACCATGAACACGCAAGCAAGAAAACCACGGCAAATCATGGAAAGGAGTCCATATGTGCACTGGTGTTCGTTTCTCCGACGATGAGGGAAACATGTATTTCGGCCGTAATCTCGACTGGAGCTTCTCCTACGGCGAGACCATTCTGGTCACTCCGCGAGGCTACCAGTACGACTATGTGTATGGGGCCGAAGGCAAGAACGAACCGAATGCGGTGATCGGCGTGGGCGTGGTCATGACCGACCGCCCCATGTATTTCGACTGCGCCAACGAGCATGGTCTGGCCATTGCCGGACTGAACTTCCCCGGATACGCCTCCTTTGCACACGAGCCGGTCGAAGGAACCGAAAACGTCGCTACCTTCGAATTCCCGCTGTGGGTGGCGCGCAATTTCGATACTGTCGACGAAGTCGAAGAGGCGTTGAAGAACGTGACGCTCGTTTCGCAGGTCGTGCCCGGCCAGCAGGAATCCCTGCTGCACTGGTTCATTGGTGACGGCACCCGCAGCATCGTCGTCGAGCAGATGGCTGACGGCATGCACGTTCATCATGACGATGTGGATGTGCTTACCAACCAGCCGACCTTCGACTTTCATATGGAAAACCTGCGCAACTACATGTGTGTGAGCAACGAAATGGCGGAGCCGACCACTTGGGGCAAGGCGGAACTGAGCGCATGGGGTGCCGGTGTGAGCATGCACGGCATTCCCGGTGACGTGAGTTCGCCGTCGCGTTTCGTACGCGTCGCCTACACCAACACGCACTATCCGCAGCAGAACAACGAGGCTGCTAATGTGTCTCGTCTGTTCCACACGCTGGTTTCCGTGCAAATGGTTGACGGCATGTCCAAGATGGGCAACGGCCAGTTCGAGCGCACGCTGTTCACCAGTGGCTATTCCGGGAAAACCAACACGTATTACATGAACACGTATGAGGATCCGGCGATCCGCTCGTTTGCCATGTCCGACTTCGACATGGATTCGAGCGAGCTGATCACCGCCGATTGATTCCGGGAATTTCGAGTTCGAAGATTCCAGTTCCAAAGATTCCGCAGTGATCGCACTATATGGACAGCATAAAAGGGCACAACGTCGCAACCTGAACCGCACCCCGATTGTTGGACTGAAGAAATTCAGATTCGATGATCGGAGGTGCGGTTCAGGTTGCGACGTTGTGCCTTGAATTGTCATTGCTGGTGCTCGAGCGGTGGATAGCTGCATATCGAAAGAGACTTCTAGATCAAGATATACGGAATGATTCCACCATTAGGGGCTGATACTACTGGTATCCACACCATGAAATATTCTGAAATATTCTTGTGTCCTAACACTGATGTCTTAGCAGAAGGAGAATCGCATGGCTGGCTCATACGGCGCGGAGACGACGCAGGGGGAGAGATACAGGCTTTCCTTCACCGTTGGTGGACTTCTCGCCCCGCAGGGCCGTGCGCTTGCCGAAATGTACCTGAATCGTATGGGCGATGGCAGCACTGAGCGTTCTTCCCAAGCCAAGGTCTCTGAAAAGATCTCTGAAAAGGCCAACGAAAAGAGCGACAAGAATGCTGGCGAAGAAGTCGGCAAGTCCATTGCCGCGATTCGCCAACAGGCCGTCGAGGAAAACGTTCTTGCGATTCGCACGGATTCCGCGAACAGGCGCGTTGTGGCGGAAACTACTAGGCGGCTCAGTGCGCTCACGGTCGGGGAGCTTGCATATTTGGCAGGCCCATATTCCTCCATATCCGACCGCGAGGCACTTATGTGGATCGCGATGTGCCGTTATTACGCAATCGTCGGGGAATTCGCCAGCGAAGTACTTAAAAAGCATTATCTTACCGGCAATACGCATTTGGACTTTGAGGATTATGATCGGTTCATTGCGGACAAAGCCACATGGCATCCTGAGCTGGAAAACATAAGCGAGGGAACGGCGAAGAAACTTCGGTCCAATGTGTTCAAGGCCATGAGGGAGGCACATCTGTTCGATAATAATTCCGACACGGTGCTGTCTTTCCTTCCCGGTCCCTCTTTGGCGGATATTCTTAGAAAGAGGGCGGATTCGTTCGGGTATCTTCCGATGCGCGAATCGTCATTATGAGCAGAACGGAGGATAGCATGGCTGATTCCATCGCCAATATTGGATTTGTGGATGAGCGTCGTGACATTGATGCTGATTTCGCTCATTTATATGAGATCATGGAGTCCCGTTCATTCCGGACCAACAGCGGGCTGGCGGGAGAACAGCCGTATTACATCTATGACTACCCGCCCATGCAGGAGCTTGAAGTCGCCGAGCATATCAAGCAGTTGGCGAATCGTCTGCAGACGATGACGCCGAAAGATGATGGCGATTACGCTCCGCAAGTGCTTACGTTGGATTTGTACGACATTGCTTTGGAGATTCTTGAGAAGCGTGGCATTTTGGATCGCATATTCAAAAGGGAGGAAAAACGCCACAAAAAGGTTTCATCGGATGTTCACACGGATAACTTCTTGAGATTGCTCGACAATATACTGGGTGCCGATGCGAATCATCTGCCCGATACCATTCGTGATCATTACGAGCAGGCCAAGAGCGAAGGCGGGGCCGATATCGTGTTTATTACGGGAATCGGCAAGGTTTACCCGTATATTCGTGCGCATACACTGCTCAACGCGTTGCAAGGGCGTATCGATGATCGCCCGCTGGTACTGTTTTATCCGGGTACGTTCACAAGAAGCGCTACTTCAGGATCGGTCATGTCGCTGTTCAACTGTTTGCCGGGAGACAATTATTATCGTGCGCAAAATCTGCGTGAGATGAGCGTGCAGCTGGAAGCATAGCGGTTTAAAGGAATGTCCTGTCAGCTGCAACATGACACGAGGCAGGATTTGCAAGTATTCGTTCAAAGAAGAAGGGAACACAAATGAACGGGGAAAGCGGCATCAGCTTCAAGGAGCTGTTCAATAAAGACATTGACCGCAACATCAATGGTGTGATCAAGGCCAATGATGAGAAAAATCTTAACGATGAGGTCAACGAGTATGTGCTGACGGAGGAGATTTGCCGCAATCTGGCCAAATTCCTTGACGCATACAACGACCCGTCGAACCATGAACAGAATGGCGCATGGATTTCCGGTTTCTTCGGTTCCGGTAAATCGCACCTGTTGAAGATGCTGTCGCATATTCTGGGCGAGGTCCCGGCTGAACTCGTTGACAAGGGCAATAAGCCGACCATGAGTCGCGAACAGATTGTTCATGCCTTCATGGGCAAGGCCGAATCGCAGGACGACCAGATGCTTGCAGGTCAGCTTGAAAAGGCTTTGACGATACCAGCCACGTCGATTTTATTCAACATCGATCAGAAGGCGGATAAATCCAATGCCTCCGACATGCTGCTGTACGCTTTTGTTCGCGTATTCGATGAGGCGCGTGGTTTCTACGGCAAGAATCCATACGTTGCGAAATTCGAACGCGATTTGGCGAGCAATGGTTATTTCGAGGATTTCAAACAAGAGTTCGAACAGGTGGCTGGCAAACCATGGAGCGAAGGCCGTGGTGAGGCCGTGCTATGGGATGATGAGATCTGCGAAGCCTATGCCGCGGTGACAGGCAAACCGGAGCAAGACAGCATCATCCAACGGTACGAGGATACGTACACGATGACGGTCGGCGACTTCGCAGACGACGTGAACATGTGGCTGTCCCGTCAGGAACCGAACCGCCGCATCCTATTCCTCGTGGATGAGGTAGGCCAGTTCATCGGTGAGAACAGAGAGCTCATGCTGTCGCTGCAATCCATCGCCGAGGATCTTGCCGTTAAGACCAACGGGCGTGCGTGGGTGGTGGTCACCTCTCAGGAAGACATGGATACCATCGTCGGTGATCGGACCAAGCAGCAAAGCTATGATTTTTCGAAGATCCAGGGCAGGTTCTCCATCAAGCTGAAGCTCAACAGCGCCGACGTGGTGGAGGTCATTCAGAAGCGCTTGCTGACCAAGAAACCGGAATATGAGTCGGTGATGAACGAGCTGTGGAATGAACAGAACGCGAACCTGCGCACCATGTTCGAATTCACTCGTGAGACTTCGAAATTCAGTAATAACAAGGCATACAGCAAGGACGATTTCATCGCATCGTATCCGTTTGTGAACTATGAGTTCGAGCTGTTCCAGAACGTGCTGCGGGAAATGAGCCGGTACAACATGTTCTCCGGACGCCACGCGTCCGTGGGTGAACGGTCCATGCTTTCCACCATCAGCAGTACGCTGCGGTCCAGCCAGAATGAGATGGTCGGGGCCCTGATGCCATTCGACAAACTATATGACGGTATCGCCGACGCCATCCAATCAACCTCGAACTTCCGCATCAACCAAGCCGAAAAGAGACTCGGCTCCGATATAAAGGAGCTGGGTGTGCGCCTGCTTAAGGTGCTGCTGCTGGTCAAGCATGTCGACGGATTCCCCACCACACCGCATAACCTGCGCATTCTGCTGACCGACCAGTTCGACATGGACGTGATGGAACTGGAACGGAACATCAAGTATGTTCTGGGAGAGTTGGAAAAAGACACGTATGTGCAGCGTGTGGGAGATACCTACAATTACCTGACCAACGAAGAGCAGGATATCGAGCAGGAGATCAAAAGCACGGACATCGACTCCACCAAGGAGATCGAAGAGCTGAAGAAGATCCTGGTCAGTGACGTGCTCGGCAAGATGACCGTGGCATACGGCGAACAGCGTGCCCAGTTCCGCTATGGTTTGCGCATCGATGGGGTGCAACAGTCCGCGCAGCAGCCCATCTGGTTGAACGTGGTCACTTCGACCAATGCGCAGGACCGTGCCGATGCCATTCGCATGGGCATGGGTATGCGCGACACCATCACTTTGCTGTTGGATATGTCCGACAGAACACTGTTCGATGATCTGCGCATGTACGTGAAGACCTATACGTACCTTATGCGCACCGACAAGAACAGCCAGTCAGAAGTGCGCCAGCAGATCATCTCCCGCAAGAGCGTCGCCAATGAAAGGCTCTATGCGGAATTACGCACCCGCATCGTCAAAGCCGCGGCCAATGGCGAGTTCAACTATAACGGCGGAACCGTGGAAGTGAAATCCACCGAGGTGCGGGCCCGTATGGCGGAAGGTCTTGGAACGCTCATCGGCCGGTACTATACGAACTTCTCCCTACTTGGTGGGCAAAGATACGAGGAAACGGATCTCGCGCGCATCATCATGAACACTTCGCAGCACCAGCCTGGCATGCTTGACGGCACGAACGCAGTGCAGGACAAGCTCGACGTTCCCGCCGATGATGTGTTCGCCGCGGTCAGTCGCGACAAAGGCAAAGGCATCATCGCCACCGTCAAGAGCCTTCTTGATGCCTACGGCAGCGTTCCCTATGGTTGGCCGTACGCTGCCACGCTCGCATGCATCGGCCACCTGTATGGTTCCGACAGAATCACGTTGACGCTGGATGGCAAGCCGGTGCAGCGTAGCGAGGCCGCCCGCGTGCTTAGGGAAACGAAGAAGCAGGATTCCATCCGAGTGGATCTGCCACGCGTATTCGACACGAGAAAAGTTTCACAGCTGCGTGACTTCGCCAGGGATTTCCTTGGGCTCACCGCCGCGGACCTGCCATCGAACGCGATTGATCTGGCGGAGGCCGTTACCACGCGACTCAAGCAGGAAGCGGAGAGTCTGACCCAGCTGCGCGTGCGCAATGCCCGATTCGGTTTCGTGCAGCAGCTCGACAAGGCTATTGAGAAAATCAACTACGCCTCCGGAATGAGCGAGGACTGGCTGCTCGGTGATTTCACTATACAGGAAACCGAAAACGGTTCCGAAGAATTGCTTGAACTCAAGGAAGACATAATCGACCCGATCGTCACCTTCCTCAACGGCTCCCAATCCAGGATCCTTGCGGATGGATTGGAGTGGCTGAAGAACAACAAGCCGAACATCGACTATGCCTCCGGCACTACGGCAAGCCTGTACCAATCCGCGGAACAGCTGGCAAACGACCCGAACATCTTCCGCAAAACCAACAAATTCAAGACCGCCATTGACGATCTGCGTGAGGCAACAGACGCGGCCATCCAAACCGAACGAGCCAACGCACTCAACGACGTGGAAGATATTCGCGCCAGAATCCACGATTCCGCCGAATACCAGCACGCCACACAAGCCGCACAAACCAAGGTCGAAACAGAACTGGACCAAGTGGCGGAACGCATGCAACACATGCCGTTCATCTACAAAATGCGCGAAAGCGTACACGAACTGAGCGAATGCACCTACCCACAACTCATCAACGCACTAGCAGCCTCCGCATCGAGACCGAAGACTGCGCTCGCAGATGAGGCGCAGACTCCATCTACTACACCGACGGATACGAACATTCCTGAATCGCGGCAAGAGGAGACCCCGCGCGTGGCCGTGTCGTTCGCTACCATCAGCAGACCTCACACCAAGGATGCTTTGGAAACCAAGGATGATGTGGATGACTTCCTTGATGCCTACCGCCGTGAGCTTATCGCCGCCATTGAGAATGGAAAGAAGATCCTGCTATGAACACGTCGAAACTGCAAGCCTTCGCAACGGATGCGCGCCGCCAGCTCATGAACGCGGTGCAGGCCCGGCTTGACGCCGCATTGGTGCCGAATTCCGACGCTCAGGTTGACGACCCGCGTGCGTTCGATTTTCTGCAGCATGAGATCGAGCGTGCCGGCGGCGGTGAAGAGGGCCGCAGGCATGTGGTGGAACGTTATGCGTACCGATGGTTCAACCGCATCATCGCGTTCCGTTACATGGATGTGCACGGGTTCACCGGCACGCCGGTGGTCTCTCCAGCCGGTCTGACCAGCATGAATGGACTGCCGGAAGTGCTTGCAGCGGCGAAGCGAGGTGAGTATGACGACAGCACGGTGTTCTCGTTGCGGGGGAATGATAAGGCCAAAGAACGCATTGAAGGATTGCTGAGCGGTTCCATCATGGCGGATGATCCGCAGGGTCGTGCGTATGGTCTGCTGCTGCAATCCGAATGCCGGTTCTGGAATCGTAATCTACCGTTCATGTTTGAAAGCGTCGTCCACGAATCCGGCAGGGTGGATGAACTGCTCATGCCCGCCGATCTGCTCGCCGAGGGTTCCGTGTTGAGGAATGCGGTGGAGGCTATGACTCCGGAGGATTGTGGTGTTGACGATCCGTCCGGCAATGTGGAGATCATCGGCTGGCTGTACCAGTACTACATTTCGGAACGCAAGAACGAGGTGATGGACGGGTTCAAGAAGAACCACAAGGCCGGAGCCGATGAGATTCCCGCAGCCACGCAGCTATTCACGCCGGACTGGATTGTGCGCTACCTGGTGCAGAACACGGTTGGCAGGCTTTGGATGCAGTCCCATCCAGACAGCCAGCTGTACAAGAACTGGGACTACTATATTCAGCCTTCGGAGGATGGTTCCACTGAGAACGAGGATATTCTCAACATTCAAACGCCTGAAGAGCTAACCGTGTGCGATCCCGCATGCGGCTCCGGCCACATGCTTACCTACGCGTTCGACCTGCTGTATGAGATCTACGAAGAAGAAGGGTATGCGTCGAGCGATATTCCCAGATTGATTCTCAAACACAACTTATACGGCATGGAAATCGACGAGAGAGCCGCAAGCCTTGCCGCCTTTGCCCTGACCATGAAGGCACGCTCCCGTTCCCGCAGATTCTTCAAGAAACAGGTGGAGCCGAACATTCAGCGCATTGCGCCGATTTCGTTCGAGGAAGGCGATGTCGCCGATCTGAATGACCTATACCAAGTGGATTTGGACTTCACGGTATGGAATACCTATGCGAAGGCGGATGTGTACGGTTCGCTGATTCAGCCGCCACAGGAGCTTGTTGAATTGGCGGCGTCATCACCGGAAAGCGAGGATGGCATCGATACGTTGTTCGACCCACTTCTGCGTGAACATGCAGAGGACGTATTTACTCAAACAAGGTACCTCGCACGTAAATACGCGGCAGTAGTGGCGAACCCGCCATATATGGGCGCAAAGAACATGAGCGGCGAACTCAAACAGTTCGTGCAGGACCATTATGAGGATGGCAAGGCTGATCTCATGACAGCCTTTATGTTGAGGGCGATTTGTTTTATCAGAAGATGCGGATTTTGGGGAATGATTAATCTTCCATCATGGCTTTCGCTTTCGTCTTTTGAAAAACTTAGAAATATTTTATTGCGCCAACAGTATATAGCTTCTTTCCTTGATTTAGGTCGAGGCATTTTTGGCACCGATTTTGGTAGCGTTGCTTTTATAGTGCAGGGGACGTTAAGCAAAGGTCGTAAGGGAATTTACCGACGTCTGTATAAAGGAACAATTTTATCTGAGATTAGGTCGGTTCATGCAATCGAAAAGCTTTTTTTGGATAAAAAATTCAATGTATACAAGATTGATCAGGAAGCTTTTAACAGTATACCGGGTTTGCCTATTGCATATTGGATTCCAGAAGAACAGTTGTCTCTTTTTGAGAATGCTAAGATGCTTAGCTATTTTGCTAAACCTAAGCAAGGTTTAGCAACTGCTGATAACAATCGTTTTTTACGTAATTGGTATGAAATTGATCATGCTAATTTCTGTGTTAGTGCGACAAGTATGCAGACTGCCTTATCTTCGGGATGTAAATGGTTTCCCACTCAAAAAGGTGGTAATTTTAGACGTTGGTATGGGAATCATGAATTTGTAGTTAATTGGTTTAACAATGGTTTTGAGATTTGTAATTTTACCAATGCGTCTGGAAAGTTAAAATCACGTCCGCAAAATTTAGATTGTCTCTTTATTCCAGGCATCACTTGGACGGCTATTACAACAGGCGATATTTCTTTGAGATATAGTCCCAGAGGCTTTATTTCAAATGCTAAAGGACCAGAATTTTTCCCAGATGAAAGTATAAGAAATATACTGTTGGGTATATGTAATTCATCTGGTGCGCAAGCTTTGCTAACTATGCTTGCTCCCACTCTCGATTACAGTCAGGGGCCAGTCGGTTCTTTACCTATACCTAATTTTTCAAGTTTAAATAATAAAAAACTTGTCGAAAGATTAATTTATACCGCTCAAGTTGACTGGGATTCGTTCGAGACATCGTGGGATTTCCAGCAGTTTGCGTTGCTTGACCCTGATCAAGGTGCGCAAGCGGGATATTTGCTTGAAGAGGCGGTATCGCATCTTCGCGAGTACTGGGATCGTGTGTCCGAGGAACAGCGCCAGCGTGAGATTCGTAATAACGAGATGGTTGCGGACGCATATGGAGTGCGTGATGACGTGCCGTGCGATGTACTGTTGGAACGCGTGTCGTTGAAGCGTAACGTCGCGTTCGCATATCCGAAGGATACACCGGAAGCGCGCAACGAGAAATTCGCCCAAGATATCGTCAAGGAACTCATTTCCTATGCGGTGGGTTGTATGTTCGGCAGATATTCGCTCGACAAGCCGGGATTGATTCTCGCATCTCAGCGTGAAACTCTTGATGACTACTATGCGCAGATTCCAGACCCGTCATTCGAACCGGATGCGGACAATGTTATTCCGGTCGCGGAGACGGATTGCTTCGAGGACGATATCGTGACACGGTTCCGTAGGTTCCTCTCTGTGGCGTTCGGCAAGGAGAATCTGGCCGCGAACATCGCTTACATCGAACAGGTACTGGGCGAAAGCATCCGCAAGTATTTCGTGAACGATTTCTACAACGACCACGTGAAGATGTATTCGAATCGACCGATCTACTGGCAGTACTCTAGTCAAACCAGCAACAAGGGCTCGTTCAAGGCGCTCGTGTACCTGCACCGGTATACGCCGAAAACCACAAACGTGGTACTCAACTATCTGCGTGACTATGCCAACAAAATCGCCGACATCGCCGATAACTTGGAACATTCAGATCGTGCCGCGGACCAGAAACAGGCCGCCAAACTACGCAAGGCCGTTCTCGAGTGTAAGGATTACGAGGACCAGACCCTGTACCCATTAGCTACCCGCAACCTGGAAATGGATCTGGACGACGGCGTGCTGGTGAACTACCTGCGCATGGGCAAAGCCCTACGTTCCATCCCCTCTATCGAGAAGAAGCGCAAAGAAGTCTCCGCCTGGACCTGGCCCGTCCATCCGTTGAAGGAAGAAGACAAGGAAGTCAGCAATGGCAAAGAATAAGCTCAGCATTTATCTGATAAAACAAGATTTTCCAGTAGGAGAGATAATTCCTCCTGCTTCAGATGATGGGAATCCTATTATCGAATTGCAAATTAAGGGGTATGAGAGTTGCAAACTGTTTGTTCGTGCCACGAAACCGCATGAACCTGAATGGGCTAAGACATTTTTTAATTCAACGGTAGAAAGTGAATCCCTTAAAGTTGCCAATATTGGAGCAGCCCTTGTCGTTCCGGTTATTGTTGGGAATAATTCGCTTGGTGCAAAAGCAGATGAAACTATTTCGTCAAGCGGAGGGGATAATCAGCGCTATTTTGTTCTTACTTTTGGATATGGTCGCACGCTTATTAATCGTTCGGCAATAGAGGAACGTTTTGGACTGAAATGTGTACTTAATTCTGTAAAGAATGATACATTGAGGGCAATTCATTTCGCTGATGTCTCGGGTAGTGCCAAGCGTTCAAGTGAACAGTTGTCACGAATAGGAGATATCGATGATTTTGCAATCGATACTGAAAGGAATTTGTTAAACCAAGTAACGGCTAAATGCGGAGAAGATGAGTTGCTGTGTGGAACGGTGACTGGCGGTGATTCGCTTGCTGTTACAAAAGAAATCGATATAGATAATGTGCAGGAATTCCTTAAATCTCTCTACGAATTGTTCTGTCAAGAAACTTACAAGAAAAATTTTGATTGGGTTGACAATATCGCTCCTGTAAGAGATCCCGCTCTAGAACAAAAATTATGGGCAGAGTCGATTCAGCAAATCGCAGACTACAGCTATGAAGATGATAGTCAGCATGATTTATGGATGGCAGTTCCTGATATTATTAATTGGGATGAAATTGAAGGTTTTCAAATTGGGTCTCAGACTGATGAAAATAAAAGGCCTGTCCTTCATGACGATGTGCTTCTGGCGGATGTGGCCCGTTCCTTTAAAAAGCCTATTACTTCTATTGAACAGCTCAAGAATAGGCGAATAACTGCTATTTCAAGGAAAGACGACATACCTTATCGGCATTGGCAAGCACATAAATGTCTTGTTGGTGAGTTGACCTATGATAGCAAGTCATATTGTGTAATTAGTGGTGTGTGGTATGAAATTCAGAGTGATTATCTTGAAAAGATAAATGCAGATTTTCGAGATACATCTGCTTCAGAAATACAATTTATCCCATATGATGCCAGCGAAAATATGAAAACTAAAGAAATTAAAGGATTAGGCGGGAAGCTTATTAAGCTTCAGTATGAAGGGAAATATAATTTCAATCTTGAGAGAAGCCTTAATTTTGACAAAGAATGTGCGTTGCTCATGGATAGAAGACTGGTTTCGTATGGTGGAAAAAATAGCAGAATTGAATTCTGTGATGTTCTAACTAATAATGGGAAAAGAATCCATGTAAAGCAGTATACAGGATCAGAAACAATGAGCCATTTATTTAATCAAGGACTTGTCTCTGCTTCTATGGAAAAGGATGCGGCTGATTATGCTCGTTTGGTTGACGATAAAATTGAGCAGATTGGAAAACATGAATCAATTTCATCAATTGAACAGTTTCATTTAGCGCTTAATCCAATACATGAAGTTGTATTTGCGATTGTTCGAAAAAGAGACAATCATGATCTTCCCTTTTTCAGTAAAGTTGCGCTATATTCCGTCAAAAAGCAGTTGAAGCGTATGGGAATAGAAACCAAATTGAATTGGATTGATCGTATAAATGAGCCAGAAGAGCAAGCGCCTAATGAGCATTGAAACACTACTGAGCGGTGAATCCAAGAATGTGGAGTACAAGCTCGCGCCTCCCTCCAGGAGCATCAACTACACCAAGACCGCGGTGGCGTTCGCCAATGGACAAGGCGGATGCTTGGTGTTCGGCGTCGAAGACCACACGCTTCGCGTGGTCGGTATTGCCGAAGACAAAGTGTTCACGGTAATGGACTCTATTTCAGATGCCATCGTCAATAGTTGTGAGCCGTTGATCATTCCCGATATCACCATGCATGATGTGGATGGCAAGACAGTCATTGTGGCTGAAATCGCTCCTGGCCTGCAGCGTCCGTACCATATCAAGTCACTCGGCCAGGAACAAGGAACGTTTGTCCGCGTAGCTGGCACCACACGTCAAGCAGATCAGCCTACCATCCGTGAGCTGACCATTGAAGGCAGCAACCGGAGTTTTGATCAAGTACAGTGCCTTGGATTGTCCGTAACGGAAGAAGACATTGAAGCACTGTGCGCAAGTCTGACGAAAACCGCGAAGGATAATGCCGAAGACTCCGCAAAAGTCAAAACGGTTACGGAGAAACAGTTGCTGCAATGGGGTGTGCTGGCAAAACAGGACGGGCAATTGGTGCCCACCAACGCCTATGCGATTCTGGCTGGCAATGAGGCCGTTCGATCCGTGGTGCAATGCGGTGTATTCAAAGGAACCACCAAAGCTGTGTTTGTGGATCGGCGTGAGTTCGCGGGCACTCCGCAGGAGCTCATCGAGGAGTCCTACCAGTATGTGCTGCGTAACATCCATATGGGCGCCCTGTTCAAGGGCGTGTACCGGCAGGATGTGTACGAGATTCCACCGGACGCCATACGAGAGCTGATCGTCAACGCGATAGTGCATCGCAGCTATATCGATCATTCAAACATTCAGATCGCTATCTATGACAATCGATTGGAGATCACCTCCCCCGGGCGCTTGCCGATGGGACAGACCATTGAACGCATGAAGCGGGGCTATTCGAAAATCCGCAACGAGGCATTGGCCTCTGCCTTTGAGTACATGGGTTACATTGAGCATTGGGGGAGCGGCATCCTGCGTGTGATGCAGGAGGTGCGTGATGCCGGATTGCCGGAACCGGAATTCCTTGGCGGCGATACGGATCTGCGCATCAATATCTATCGCAATGGCTCAGAGACAGGTTCTGATGACGGGATTGTGACGGGATTACGACGGGATTCGCTTTCTGATGACGGGATTGTGACGGGATTACGACGGGATTCGCTTTCTGATGACGGGATTATGGAAGGAACAACTTCAAAAACGAGTGCTGCTCCGAATGCCGCCATTGCAGTGGTTCCATCCCAGAAGGAGCGTATTCTTGATGCGTTGCGTAAGAATGCGAGTATTTCTATCTCTGACGCCATACGGATACTGGGTGTGCAGGAAAGGCAGGCTCAACGAATATTGAAGAGCCTAATAGAGGAAGGCAGTGCAGTGAAAATTGGTGCTGCTCGTGCTACTCGATACGCTGAAGCGAAGAAAAGGACGGAACCGCATGAGTGAGAATAGCCAAGTAACAAGACTGCTCGCCAGACGTTTCAGCCACCTAGGCGAACATGGGCGCATCGTATTCTGGCGCGACGATAAGAAACAGTACGCGGATGTCGTGGCAACATTGGTGGGGGAGCACGCCACCGATGAAGCGCTGCGCGAGGTCGAACTGATTACCCCGGAAATTGGGGATGAGAATGACAGGCGGTACATTCCGTTCACGGTGCGCTACCGCATGTTCCACGAGCAGCCGAATCAAAAATTCCTTGTATATCTGACGGAGCCGGCCCCGGCAGTTCAGGACAACTGGCTGTTGGATTTGGAACTGGCATACGGCCCCACGTTCACCATGGACAAACTCGCCGTGACGCTTACGGAAACACTGCCGGAAGCTTCCGCCGACACTCGAAACAAGTGGTTGGAAGTAATGAGGGGCGTACCAAAGTTCTTCGACAGCGAAGAACGCGCCAAGCGTCTCGCGAAACGTCTTAACGCGCACGACGACGCCACCGATTTCCAAGCGAAGATGATCGCCACGCTGCTGCAGCTGAAAGAGGATCGGCACAGCATGCAAGACATCTGGGCTGAGCTGCTTGCACAATATTCGCAGGGTGACGATTCCGGTATCACCGCGATCGAACGCATGGGATTAAGCACGTTCCATTGGACTGGAACACGGCGCATTTATCGTTTTGATGTGGATGCCGATGCCGGCAGCGAGCCGACAGTGAAGGACTTCGTGCTATGGCTGTTCCAGCTGGCATGGAACGGATTCTCCGATGGCAGGAACGCCGTCTCCACTTATGCGAACATTATTCGCGACTGGGACGACTGGTATAAGAACATCGACATGCGCACGGTACTGCAGAATCTTTCCGAGAACGCCGTGGAAGAATTGCAACTGTCCACTCGAATCGCCGATATGAGTGTGGAGGAGCTTGCCGACCGGGACCTGTTCCGCGACGTGGACGAGATGATCGTCAACAAGCTGTTCGAACGGTTGGGTTCGCAGTCCATTACGGACGACCAAGTGCAACGGATCATCAATGGGCGCAAGCAGAAGCTTTGGTACGCAGAATATGCCGACCAATACGAGTGCATTGCCGCAGCAAGCAGGCTCCGTGCCGTTCTGGCTGAATGCGGTGAACTCATCAGCACCATCAGCTCACCGGAACAAGGGATGAAGCTGTATGCCGAAAAGCTATACAAGGCCGACGGCGCATACAGAAAATATGTGCTCGCATGGCATCGCGCCAACCCGGATGCGGTGAGCGTGGACGATGATCTGCAAAGCGCCTACGAGGCATATCAGCAGGATCTGGGTCAGGCATGGCAAAAACAAGTCGATACGCTTAGCCAATGGAAGTTCATAGACATGGACGCGCAAACCAATTTCTATGAACGTGAAATCGCGCCGGTATTGAAGTCCGGCAGAAAAATCGCCGTGATCATTTCCGATGCGCTACGTTACGAGGTTGCGCAGGAACTGTCCGAACGCATCGACAGGGAAAGCCGTTTCAGTACGAAACTGAACATGCAATACAGCGTTCTGCCATCCTATACGCAACTTGGCATGGCGGCGTTGCTGCCGCACGGCTCGCTCGAATTCGACAGCAAAGACCGTTTGTATGTTCTGGCTGATGGACGCAGCACCAAAGGAATCGAAGCGCGCACCGCCATTCTTTCGGCCGTAGGCGGCAAAGCGATTAGATATGACGATTTGACAAAGCTGAAAGTCAGCGAAATCAAAGAACTATATAAATCCTGCAACGTGCTGTATGTGTATCACAACCATATCGACGCCACCGGTGATACGGAGAAAACGGAATCGGAAACAGTGGACGCATGCGAGAAAACGTTCAAGGAACTGGGCGAAGTAGTCAAAAAACTTGCCAGCGGCAACGTTCATAACATGATCATCACTGCGGATCACGGATTCCTCTATCAGGACCGAGATCTGGACAGTACAGAATGGTTGAGCGAACAGCCCAAGGGCGATGCAGTATGGGTGAGAAAGCGGCGATTCTCCATCGGATCCAATCTCGCTCCGGGTCGCGCGTTCGTGACATTCAATGCCGCGCAGATAGGAATGGACGATGCTCGGAATGAAGGCATAAGCATTCAAGTGCCGAACTCCATCATGCGCTTGCGCATGCAGGGCGCCGGTGTGAAGTATGTGCATGGAGGAGCAGCATTGCAGGAAATCGTCGTTCCTGTGCTGCATGTCAGTAAGGGGCGTTCCGCGGCCGACGATGTGAGGCCTGTGGAATTCACTATTCTGCAACGAACCGACAGGCTTTCCAGCAGACAGTTGACTGTGGAATTCTTCCAGAACGAGCCCGTTGGAGGAAAAATCCGCGCACGTACCGTATTGGCCGGATTGTGGGGGCGTGATGCGGCAGGCAATGATGTGCTCATCTCCAATGAGACGCCGGTCGCCTTCGATCTGCTTGGGCAGGAGAAAAGCGAACGCCATGTGACGGCTACGCTCATGCTGACCAGTGACGCGGAACGATTCAATGGAACGAATATCGAACTGCGCCTGCGTGAGAAGACAGATGGGTCAAACGTGCTGGTCATGCTTGACCAGAAGGCACGATACTTCTTCAAACAGGGCGTGGTGGCCGACGATGCCGGATTCTTCGACTGAATTGGATGAGTACAGAGGAAAGCGACCGTAAGGGGTAACACAATGAATGAGCAGGGTATGAGCCAGAACGGTTGGATTGAAAGTCCTGAACACAACACGGATGGGAATTCCCTGACCGCGTTGGACGCTAAGATCACTGATATGTTCCCCGGGGTCACCGTCCGCAAGGATCTGGTGAACAAGGTCAAGGGCAATGCACTGGTGCCTTCATATGTGCTGGAGTTCCTGCTCAGCGCATATGCCACGAACACCGACCAGGCCAGTATCGAGTCGGGTGTGGATCGAGTGCGTGCCATTCTTGCAAACAACTATGTGCATCGTGAGGAAGCCAATCTTATCCAGTCGAAGATCCGAGAGAAGGGGAGCCACAGGATTATCGACCGTGTGCAGGTGGTGCTCAATGACAAAACCGACCTGTATGAGGCGACGTTCTCCAATCTCGGCATCAGTCAGGTCATTGTCGATCCAAGCCTTGTAAAGGCTTATCCGAAACTGCTGGTGACGGGCATCTGGTGCATGTGTCAGATCGGCTACGCATATTCCGGCGACCCGCGTGAAGTGCCATGGCAGTTGCTACAGCTCAAGCCTGTGCAGATGTCGCGTGATGATCGCGAAAACTACATGCAGCAACGTTTGCAATTCACCGATAGCGAATGGATCGATCTGCTGATGCAGTCCATTGGGTTCAATCCCGATCTATTCTCCGACCGGGCGAAACTGCTGCATCTGGTACGCATGGTGCCGTTTGTGGAACGAAACTACAATCTGGTCGAACTCGGGCCGAAAGGCACCGGCAAATCGCACATCTATTCGGAATTCTCACCGCACGGCATGCTCATATCCGGCGGGGAAGTGACAGTGGCCAAACTGTTCGTGAACAATTCCAACGGACACTTGGGGCTTGTGGGCTATTGGGATACGGTGGCGTTCGACGAGTTCGCAGGCAAGGCCAAGAAGGCCGGCCGGGACTTGGTGGACATCATGAAGAACTACATGGCCAACAAGTCGTTCTCCCGTGGCGTCGAGACGTTCCAAGGCGAGGCGAGCATGGTGTTCGTGGGCAACACCTCGCATAATGTGCCGTACATGCTGAAAAATTCCGACCTGTTCGAGGAACTGCCGAAACAGTATCACGATCCGGCGTTCCTGGATCGTATTCACTTCTATCTGCCGGGTTGGGAGTTCGAACAGATCCGTTCCGAGATGTTCACCAGTGGATTCGGTTTCGTTGTCGACTATCTGGCGGAGATCCTGCACAACTTGCGCGATGCCGATTACAGCGACCGGTTCGAAAAGTATTTCGAGTTGTCTTCCACACTGTCTACGCGAGATAAGGACGGCATCAAAAAGACGTTCTCCGGATTGATGAAGCTCATCTACCCGGACGGCAAGGCCACTCCTGAACAGATGGAACCGTTGCTGCGTTGCGCCATCGAGGGCCGCAAGCGCGTCAAGGACCAGCTGTGCCGCATCGACTCCACCATGGAGGAAGTCGAGTTCACCTACAAGCGTGTGAGCGACGGTGAAGTAGTCGCCGTGCAGACCTTGGAAGAGCTTGACTACCCGCAGTTGTATTGGCGTGGGCGTGTAGCTGAGAATTCGGAAGATGAGAGCGAGGCGGAATCGTTTGTTGCCGGTGATGACGTGGCAATTGCGGGTAGCGAGGGCGAAGCCGGTGCTTCTGAGAACGCCAATGCCCTTCCCGTAGCGCGGCAGCAAGAAACAGCCGCGATGACTCCAGTCGAGCGCCTTGCGGCAAAGGCCGACGGAAAGCAGTGGGAATTGGTCGAAAACCAACGTGGAATCACGTATTACAAACTATTCGGGCCATATTTGGCTGGTGCGAAGAAAATCGTTGTAGAGGATGCGTATGTGCGTAAGCCGTACCAGCTGCGTAATCTGGCCGAGTTCTTGGAAATGCTGCTCAGATGCAAAAATTCCGATGAGGATGTAGCCGTTCATCTGGTGACCGGACATAATGATCCTGAATTCGTGGAAGCGCAGTTAAATGGTTTGAACGAACTGGCATCGACGTTCTCACAGCTGGGCGTGAACCTCACCTATGAATTCAGAGACACTTTGCACGACCGTTCCATTACTTCGGATACCGGATGGGAGATTCTTCCCGGCCGGGGGCTTGACATCTTCCAAAAAATCGTTGACGGCGATTGGCTTAACCCGCTGCTGCGCCATCAGCAGCTCCGCCGCGTCAAGGAATGCAAGGTCACGTATAGGCGAATTGAACGATAGTCTGTGAGGATTCTATGAGAGATAGAAATGCGTATGAAAATAGTTCAGTATGGAATATGGTCTCAGAGATTAAACAAGATGAGTATATTAACTCTTTGTCTCCGGGAATGCGGAATTATCTGATGTATCTTTTGGAGGACATCGAGAGAAGAAAAAATACAAACTGCTATTATGTGTCTGAGTCTACTTTAAATACGTTAAATAATGATCTCGGATATATTCGGGATTATCTTTCAAGCAGTAGTCTTGAATCATATATTGATCGAGCATTTGAGCATCTTGCTTCTTCTTGGCCAGCACATAATGGACGACGAGTAGTTGATATTGCGCAGTCAACGTACAATCATTATGTTGACGAAGCTGAAAAAAGAATCAAGGAAATTCGCGATCAGGCTGACAAAATTGATTCTTTAAAAGATGAATTTGATGACTTCTTGGAATCAACAAAAAATGAAATTGTTGAAACAAAAGAGGTGATGGAAAAAAGAACCGATGAAATTGAAGAGGCAACAAATGCAAGGCATAAGGAGATGGGTGAACAATATGAAGATTTTCTTGTGTCTGCTAAAGAAAATGCTGAGAAATCGATAGAACAAATCACTGAAAGTTATTTAAAAAAGATTAAAGAAATTAATCGTTCGGCGGAAATATTACTTGAGCAAGTCCAAAAGAGATCAAGCAGTATTAGTGGATGGGTCATCGCTGATTCATATGGGAAATATGCAAGGAATAAAACGGTTGCAACACTTGTATACGACATTCTTGCCATTGCTTTTTCAGTAGTGGGAATCTTCCTTGTCGGATTTGCTCTCAATGCGGTTGAAGATAAAGAAACAGCCATTTCTGTTTTTCGGGTGACGGTATCTATCGCGTCGTTTACCATTGCTGGTTTTTTATTTAGGAGGGGGACTTTTAATCAGAGAGAAGCGAAATCAGCTAAGAGGACGGAACTTACATTACGTCAGTATGAGCCTTTTATAGCAAATCTTGAGACGGAGGATAAAAAATCAATTACCAAGGAAATTGCTGAGCGCATCTTCGTTAAAGGAGATATTGGCGAAAATGAGTCAGCTGTTGCGGAAGCAATTGCCGGTCGTGGTTTTTCGGAGAAGAATCTGTCCGCTATAACTTCTCTATTAAAAGCAGCAAGCCAAGCAGAGTCCAGTAAATAGAAGTACTGAGAAGATGGCAGATACTTTGATAAGTAATACTGTCATATACTCATATACTCACAGTTTTTGTGCGATGTTATGTATGAATAAGAAAGTCAAGAATGAAATCGATGAGTCTAGTCGCATCTTCTTGATAAGCAACGATGAGTATTATTAGGCGACTGTGCCTTTTCTACGCAGGCCACCAAATACGGGTCAGCGGCAGAATGTCGCGCGTCTCCTCATCGGTCTTGTCATACACATCAACATAATGGCGGACGAATC
>ERZ772902.791-NODE-791-length-29437-cov-4.944047_pt1 | contig 29437 bp, 23 predicted proteins | sample MGYA00511470_ERZ772902 | MGnify/ENA primary metagenome ERZ772902 (study PRJEB29015, sample SAMEA2737717) | human gut metagenome | biome: human gut; feature: human-associated habitat; material: faeces | place: China | collected 2012 ... | reverse complement strand
GATCAAGCAGCAGTCCATACAATAGCTTTGCATCAGAGGAAACGCCATCAAACCGACTATCGGTGATTAGCAGTTTTGGAATGCGAAAGAAAGCGTATTGTTCACCGGAATGTCCATAGTAATAGGGCAGGGGTAAGGCCATAGCGTTCACCTCACATTCTATGGGATATAAAAGGGCAGGGGAATCCCTGCCCTGAGATTTCAAATTTTTAATTGCTCGGTACACTTTTGCAACAGAGCTTGAAATTTTTGGGGTTTTCTATTTCCGCGTAGGCAATAGGACGACGAAAGAAAGGTTACAAGCGAATCCCTTGTAATATTCCAACCTTTTCTTCCGAGTATGGCAGTAATACGCTTTTCGAGTACCCAGCGTTGAATAGCGGTCATTGAAAACCCTGTCAGTTCCCTGATTTGCTGTGTCCGAAGGAGATCGGGCAGGTATGAAAAATGTGCCTGCAGCACTTCATATATTTGCCGGTTTACATTTTCATCATTTCCATAAAGTGTATCCTTTTTGTAAAGATAGGCAAGTGCATCTGTGAGCTTAATGTGATGAATACGCCCTGTGGGGGTATCTACTATCTCATATGAGATTTCTCCGCGCCGGGTTAAATTATATGCAGTCTTGTGGCATATCCCACACACTTCACAAAACTGCTTTTGTGTAATATACTCCGGATATGCTACTGCAAGATCCGAATAATAGGTCAGCAGATCCATTTCAGTTCTCCCTTCTGGTGATTGCCGACAGCAGAGAAAACCAATGATTCTCAGAAATGTGGTCTATCCTGTTTTCTATCCTTTGTCTATTTTTGTTCGCATTTTTCGGAAAATGCGAACGCGCCTGCTATCCCTGTTTTTCTTGTATCAAATACTCAAAAAGTCCTGATTTTTCAATGGGTTCAAGGCATAGTAACTACCGTGTACTGCTTCGATGTGACGTCTAAGTGGAACAGTTTCGAAATTACTCGAAATCAGTTTGAGGGAAACCTCACGAGGGTTCGAATCCCTCCCGCTGCGCCAAGGAAAAACCTCTTTTGTCTGTTACGGCAAAAGAGGTTTTTCGTAAAGAGAGGGACTGAAAATGCTGATTGACAGTTCGATCGCACAGGCATATATCGAGAGCAGCTGCGTCGACGCTTTTCGTGCTTCATGGCTCTTTGAACACACCTCGGTTTCGTCAGATCTTGGCAGGAATGCATTTACTCCGCCGCCTGAGGATCTTGCTCTCCGAGAGACTGTGCGCAAGCTCGAACGCCGTATCTGTGAAGCGGCTGCGCACTTTGTCCCCGTCAACCGCCCGATTTGGGACGCGCTTTTCCCCGATTGGGAAGCGGTACAGCCGACACTTGATTTGATCGTCGGTTATCCCGAGCCTTACGACGCCGTTGCGGCACACTCGCCCGACGGGCAGGCACATCTCATCTTTGACCTCATCCGTTGGTGCAATTATGCGGAGCTCGACCAGCTCGACAGCATCATTCGTAATCTGCTGACGCATGAGATTACGCATCTCTTGATTGGACACCGCTATCCGGCGGCAGATGCCGCATTGGAAAGTACAGACTATTTGAGAAGATTGGATGCTTACACATTTCATGAGGGATTCGCCCATCTTCTCTCCTATCAGGCGACAGAAATCGACTGTGTGGACTGGCATACACCGCAGCTTACCGAGGTCGCAGCAGCAAGCCGTGCCAAACTGCGCCTCGCGCTTACGGAGACGGACCCAGACAGGCAAAGGCAGTTTCTTGAAGAGGCGGTCTGCGGATCGTACTATGAAAAGTTTGCCTGTATGTGCGGTATGCTGTATCTGGCAGACCGATGGGAAACGCAGGGAATCGACGGCCTGCAAAGCGCATTTGCGGACTATCACGGCTTTGCTCAAAGGGCCTTGAGCATTCGAATTTGATTGCAAAAGAGGAAGAGACGCGAATGCGTCTCTTCCTCTTTGTTTTACACCTTCTCCCGCTTCTGCCGCCAGAGGTTGATCGCCAGCATGACCGCGGCGTAGATCAGCGCGGCGGCGAGGATAATGAGCGAGAAGTCGCGCTGCATCTGGTAGCTCGTCGTCGTGAAACCCTTGACGAGTAGATGACCGGCAAGATAGCTTGCGGGAATCAGCGCGAGATAGCCGAACGCTTTGCCCGTTTTCTTCCTGCGGCAGGCGAAAAATGCAATACCCAACGTAATAAGGAGTGCTAACGATAGCAAAACGTAATAGCCCAACGCCAGCCGCGGCAGAGAAATGATGCCGCCGTTCATGCTGCCGCAGAGCAGCACATCGTCCTGACCGTTGTTCTGGGAATAGTAGACCGCCGCGCAGTTCGCGGCGTCGAGCGTGAAGAGCGTGCGCGCGGACTCCGCCTTGGCGAGCACGCCTTGCAGTGCGTCCGCCTCGCGCTGTGTGCGATCATTTGCGCTGTGTGTGTTCGGGGCGCCCCCGGTTTTGTCGAATGCGCCGCGCCATGTGTCGAGCGGCGTGCGCCATGCGGTGATGAAGTAGATGGTTTTGCCGCTGTTGGGGTCCTGCGTGTTCGTGACCTCTGCGCCGGAGACCGGCACGAGCAGGCTGACGGAGATGCTCTCCGCGCCGCTGAGATCAGAAAGCCCCTCCGCTGCCGAGCCGTCGTCCGCGAGCGCGCTGGGCGAGCGCGAGATCGCCCACTCTGTCTCGCTGTACGGCAAATACTGCGGCGCGGTGAGATACGCGAATCCCGCCGTCGCCAGCGTCAGCGCAAGCGTGACGGCCAGCAGCACGGCGGTCAGCTTCTTGCGTCGAAGCTGCCGTTTCAAGTCACGAAGCGGCTGCGCGCTGACGGGCGCGGGCTTCACGTCCGCCTTCAGCGCGTCGAGCTCGGCGCGGCAGGCCGCGCACTGCGCTAAATGCCCGTCCACAAATTCCTTCGTCTCCTCGCGCAGCATATCCTCCTCATAGAGCGGCAGAAGATCCTGCACGATGCTGCAAGTTTTGTCCATTTCAGTCGTCCTCCAATCCCTCGCGGATCATGCGCTTGGCGCGGTGATACGTCACGCATGCCCAGTTTTCCGTCTTGCCGAAGAGCGCGCCGATGTCGCGGAAGCTCTTCTCGCCGTACACACGCCACATGAAGACCTCCTTGTACGGCTCTCTGAGCGCGTGCAGCAATTCCTGGATGCGCGCGGCCTCGCTGTGATCTTCTAACTCCTCCTCGTGGCTCTCCTCGGCGATCCGGCAGCCTTCGAGCGGGGCAAGCCGCTTCTCGCGCCGCAGGTGCGAATAATAGAGATTCTTCGCGATCTGGCACAGCCAGACGCGCACGCTGCACTCGCCCCGAAAGCGGTCGAGGGCGTCCATCGCGCGGAAAAACGTCTCGCTCGTCAGCTCCTCGGCGACGCTCTCGCTCCCGGACAGCGAGAGAAGATACCGGTACACGTCGTCGAAGTACACGGCGTACACCTCTTCAAAATTCGTCAGCGCCCTCACCCCCTTTCTGTCTATAGGACGGCGGAAAACCGGTTTTCTTACAAAAAAATCCGTCCCGCGGGACGGATTTTTTCTTTCACGTTTTGACGACCTTTTTCTTGCCGCACTTCGGGCACGTGAGCTCGACCTTGCCGATGTTTTTCGGCACGCGGCAGTATGCGCCGCAGGAGCAGCGGACGTACTTGTGCGCCTTGTCGGCGCGACGTGCCTTCGCGCCGCGAATGGCGTTCGCCTTCGGCGTCCACCAGGTCAGAAACTTCGCGTTCTCGGCCTGACGGCGCGCGAGATTGCGCGAAAAAATGCGGATGAGCACGATGAACATCAGCACCATCGACACAAAGTACAGCGCTTGGGAAACGCCCTGCACGCGGATGATCGAGCTCAGAATGCTCACGGCCAGCTCAAGGATCACGAGCGCCCAGTTCAGCGCGTCCACGCCGTTGCGGCCATACATAAAGCGGCAAAGGGCATCACGGAATTTGTTCACAAAAAGCACTCCTAAAATCTTGATGCTGCCATTCTACACGCTTTTTTCGCGCCCGTAAACCCATATCACAGAAAGTTTACACTTCCCGCTTTGGCACAAGCGGAAATGTGCCCAAAACCACCTGCCCGCCAGTCGGCCTTTGGGGGGATAGGGGGCTACGCCCCCAAACCGCCCCCGTCGTCCGCTCCCCAGGGGGGCAAGGGGGGCTCTGCCCCCCGAAACGCCTCGCAGAGTTTCGCCGCTCCGCGGCGAAATAAATTCAAATCATTTTCCGCCGCGACCTGCGCGTGGCGGAAAATACCTCTCAGGCCGCAAGTGTGGAATTTGCCCGCCTGCGGCGGGCAAATTATGCGCGCAGCGGCTTGCAAAAAATAAAAAATGCCGTCCCGAAAGGGACGGCATTTTTTAAGTTACTTCACTCCGTTGACGTAGCGATACAGGAACGTCACGGCCTCGCCGCGCGTGCAGGAGGCGTAGGGGGAGAAGGTGGTCGTGCTGGTGCCCTGGGTGATGCCCTTGCCGACAGCCCACAGGATGGCGTTATAGTAGCTCGCCTCGTTCACGGAGCTGACATCCTTGAACGGGTTGGAGTAGTAGCCGCTGGGCTTGCCCGCGTAGCGGTACAGGAACGTCACGATCTGAGAGCGCGTGCACTCCTGATACGGGGAGAAGGTCGTCGCGTTGGTGCCGGCGGTGATGCCCTTCTGGCTGGCCCACAGGATGGCCTTGTAATAGCTGGCGTCTCTGACGGAGTTCACATCGGTGAACGGGTTGCGGGTGCTGGTCGGCTCCGGGGTGCCGGCGGCGCGCCACAGGAAAGTCACGATCTCGGCACGGTTGCAGTTCTTGTACGGGGAGAAGGTCGTGCTGGACGTGCCATTGGTGATCTTGTTGTTCACGGCCCACTTGACCGGCTCATAGAAGAAGTCGCTCGCCTTGACGTCGATGAAGTTCATCGTCTGGGCGATGGTGATAGCCATCGTACCGGAGGCCTCTTCGTTCTTGGTGCCGTAAACGGTGAAGGGGATGTAGACGGTCTTGCCGGCCTCGGCCCATCTGGTGGTGTGGTAGGCGACGTCCGCAAGGTCATACTGCGTGCGAGAGGGCTCATAGTAGAACTTGTCGGTGCTGTCGGCCAGCTTGCCGGTGGAGTAGCTGCTGTAGGAGCGGTACAGGCCGCCGTAAGCGTAGGAGGAGACGTTCTTGCCGCTCACGTCGAACTTGACATAGTCGAGCTCAGCCTTGCGGTAGGAGGTCTTGGCGTCCTGCAGGAAGTTGACAAAGTCGCGCGCGGTCATCTGGACGGTATCGTCGATTCCGACGGTGTAGGTGATGTCTTCCTTGACGACGGAGATCACGACGTTGACGTCATAGTTGACCTTGTCGGGCTTTCTGCTGTTGGGCTTTTCGATCTCGCCATAGACGCGGAAGGTCAGGGTGACGGTGTCCTTGCTGGGCTTGGAGACGGAGTCGAAGCTGACCTTGTCCATGTCGGTCATGTCAGTCTTGCTCTTGTTGGAAGAGGTGATCTCGGTGCTGCCGTAATACAGCGTGCCCTCGCTCTTGGCGCTGGGGATGGAGGAGGTCAGGACAGCGTGGTCAAAGGAAATCTCATCCTTGCGGGAGTTGTACTGGCCGTTATCTTCGGCGTAATCCTCAAGGAAGCTCTCGAAGTCCTTCTGGTTGAAGGTCACGCTCTTGCCCGCGACAACATTGTAGTTGATGTCGTAGGACTTCTGAGAAACAGTGATCGTACCGGTGGAAGCGATGTCGTCATCAACAGCGACAACATAGAGGGTAGCCTTGCCATTTCTGTCGAACGCGCTGGAAGAAACGGTGTAATCCTTGTTCTGAGCAACGGGCTTCCAGCCTTTGGGGGCGGTAGAGGTCTTGCTCCAGTCGCCGTCATACTTCTCGGTCTTGAAGCTGGAACCCTCATAGATATAGAGGTAATCGTAATCGCTGTTGGTGAAGGTCACGGACTTGCCAGCGGAAGTGCCGGTCACGGTGTCCTTGATTTCGCCCTTGCTGTCGACAGTCAGGTACATGGTGACAACATAATTGTTGTTGACCTTGAGCTGGAAGCTGGCATCGCCAATGTAGGCCTCGTCAGCGTAGATGGTGAAACCATCGGTGACAGAACTGCCGTTGCTCAGCGTGGTCTTGCCATCCTTGAGGGTGACACGGCTGGGCGTACCAACAACAGTGATGGTATTGATATCGTTGTAGCGGAAGCTGCTGTCCTGCTTCTTGATCGCGTCAGCGAGCTTATCCTTGATGTTGGTCAGGCTGTAACTATCGCTGTCGCCATTGACGATGGAGCTCAGTTCCGCATCGAGAGCGGAAATGTCAATGGTGTACTCAAGCGCGGGGTACTGCTTGCCCATGTAGGTGATGGTAGCGGTAATGGTAGCGGAGCCGGACCTGGCAGCGGTCAGCGCGGTCACCTTGCAGGAACCGTTACTCTGCTTTTCAGTCTTGACAAGAGCGCTGCCGCGCTCGACTGCCCAAGCAATATCAAAACCGGAAGTGCCATAGCTGATGCTATGAGTGGAAGCAGTAGAGCTGTAAAGAATAGGGGCGCTGAATGTGCAGTAATTCGTCAGCCCATTAGTAGCAATGGTCTTGCTGGAGCTTTCACCGTTGCGGTTCGGGGAATAGGGGTCATCTTTCACCGTGATGGTGATATTTGCCGTCTTGGCGGTCGTGTCACCTTCCTTAACAGTGCAGGTGACCGTATAATTGGTATCAGAAGAAACGGACGTAGGTGCCTTAAAGATTGCCTTGGCCGAGGTATCGTTGCGGAACGTTGCATCCGGATTACTCGTCCAAGCGTAAGAAACGTTCTTATTGCCATTGGCGCGGCTATACGTGGCAGTCAATTCAATCTGCTGCCCCTCATAAAGGGTAACACTAGCGCCCTTGTCAATGGTAAGAGTCTGACCCGTGACTTTGCTCGGCGTAGTCGTGAGAGTAACGCTGTATGCATTATCAACAGATTTAAGCGTAAAAGTATTGGCTGCAGTTTTGGTGATAGTGGTATCAGTGCCGCCGACCTTTGCAGTTAAATTGTCAATAGCCTCATCGTCAAAAGTGTCGATCGTAACCGACGGATTGGCGCCAGCAGGAACAGTATAAGTTCTGCCCTGATAAGTAACGGTCTTATTGGTAGCATCTTCAAAAGCCTTCTGGCCGTTCGTAACGGTAAAGGTCTTGCTCACACGCTGGGTACCGCTCTTGTCACCCATGGTATAGGTAACATCACAATACACGGTAACATTTTCCGAAGCCTGTGTAGTGGTAAGCACCTTCTTGAGCGTTGCGGCAGAACTCGAATCACTCCAGCTATAAGTAGGTGTGACACTGGTTACATCAACCGGAGTCTCGCCTTCTTTCACCACAGCAGTTCCTGTGATAGAAAAGCTAACCGAAGTACCGCTTGCAATGGTCGAAGGTGCAGATGTAGCACTTCCGCCCTCTCCAACGGTTGCGCTTAACTCTAAGCCAGTTACTGTGTAGTCACCAGCCGCAGCGTTTGCCGGAACGATGACCAGACTTAAAATCATAGTCAACGCCAGCAGCGATGAGAGAAATTTCTTCATAATTTTCTTCATCCTTTCTCATTTTTGTGATCTGGCCCCGCGCGCACAGAGCCTTTCTCATACATCGGCATTTTACCATGCCGCAGGGAATAAGGGAACAGAAAAATGCAAAATTCATAAATTCTTCATCTTCCTGTCCGCCGCCTCCCCCTTGTGTTACTTATTAGACGCAAAAAGCGTCGATTTTGTTTCACAAAATCTCAAATTTTTCAAAATTTTTTATGCCGCGAAAAACCGCACGTACACATACGCCCCCGCCGCGATCTGAGCAAGTAAGATCGCCGGAATGCCGAACCGGAAGTACCAGTGCCGCGTCTTATGGTGAAAGACCCTCATTGCGAAAAGAGCACCCGCGCTGCCGAGCAGCAGCGCGAGTGCAAATAAGGTCTTTTCGGGCACGCGCCGCGCGCCCTGTATTTTGGCGCGGCGCTTGTCTGCGCCGTAGACGCAGAACGTAATTAGATTGATCGCGGCGAGATAGAGGACAAAATATCTCACTTTTCGAGCTTGCTGAGCTCCACAGCCGCCGCCGCGCCGAGGCGCGCGTTGTTGAACACGAGCTGGATGTTGGAATCGAGGCTGTCGCCGCCGGTCAGGTCCTTGATCTTGGCAAGCAGGTACGGCGTGGTGGCCTTGCCGTGAATGCCGTCCTTCTTCGCGTCCTCCACGGCCTCGGCAATGGCCTTGTCGATAACTTCCTTGTCCATGGAGTACTCCTCGGGAATGGGGTTGGTGACGAGAAGTCCGCCGCGCAGACCCAGCTCGCGCTTGACGTGGAACGCCTTGGCCAGCTGCTCCGGCGTGTCGAGCTCGTAGTCGACGCCGAAGCCGGACTTGCGCGTATAGAACGCGGGCAGCTCGCTCGTGCCGTAGCCGATGACGGTCACGCCGTGGGTCTCGAGGTATTCGAGCGTGAGGCCGAGGTCGAGAATGGACTTCGCGCCCGCGCAGATGACCATGACGGAGGTGTTGGCCAGCTCTTCAAGGTCAGCGGAGATGTCGAACGTCTCCTGCGCGCCGCGGTGCACGCCGCCGATGCCGCCGGTGGCGAACACGCGGATGCCCGCCATGTCGGCGATCATCATCGTGGTGGTGACGGTGCACGCGCCGTCCTTGCCCTGCGCGACGAGCACGGGCAGGTCGCGGCGGGAAGCCTTCGGGATGCCCGCGCCGGTGCGGCCGAGGTAGTCGATCTCATCCTTGGAAAGGCCCGCCTTCAAGCGGCCGCCGATGATGGCGATGGTCGCGGGCACGGCGCCCGCGTCGCGGATGATTTGCTCGACCTTGAGCGCGGTCTCAACGTTCTGCGGGTAGGGCATGCCGTGGGAAATGATGGTGGATTCGAGCGCCACGACGGGCTTACCGGCGGCAAGGGCCTCGGCAACCTCGGGGGCGATATCCAGATACTTGTTCATAGTCAAAAATCCTCCTGTAAAGTAATAGGTGAAAGTTTCACGTTTACCTTTTGAGGTAAGTTTACATCATAACATACAACTTGTCAAAAGTCAATACAAAGCGGGGCTTGAATTTGCACGGGAAGTGGCATATAATACCTCTATTATCCCGTGAAAACCCACAAAAGGAAGGAAAATTATTATGGAACGAGTGAGAATTGCCGCGCTCTTCGCCGACAAAGAGCAATACGGCGGCGCAAGCGTCACCGTATGCGGCTGGGCGAAGACCATCCGCGATATGAAGACCTTCGGATTCATCGAGCTGAACGACGGCTCGTGCTTCCGCAATTTGCAGGTCGTGATGGATGCGAATTCTCTTTCTAATTATAAGGAGATCGCCGCGCAGAACGTGGGCGCCGCCCTCATCGTGCACGGCACCGTCGTGCTGACGCCCGAGGCCAAGCAGCCGCTCGAGGTCAAGGCAACAGAGATCGAGGTCGAGGGTGCGTCCTCGCCCGACTATCCCTTACAGAAAAAGCGCCACAGCGTCGAATATCTGCGCACCATCCAGCATCTTCGTCCGCGCACGAACCTCTTCTCCGCGGCCTTCCGCGTGAGAAGCGCGGCGGCCTACGCCGTGCACGAGTTCTTCCAGAGCCGCGGCTTCGTCTATGTCAACACCCCCATCATCACCGGCTCCGACTGCGAGGGCGCGGGCGAGATGTTCCAGGTCACGACGCTGGATTTGGAGAACCCGCCGAGAACGCCCGACGGTAAGGTCGACTACAGCAAGGACTTTTTCGGCAAGAAGACGAGCCTGACCGTCTCCGGCCAGCTCAACGCCGAGAACTTCGCCATGGCGTTCGGCGACGTTTACACCTTCGGCCCCACGTTCCGCGCCGAGAATTCCAACACCGCGCGCCACGCCGCCGAGTTCTGGATGATCGAGCCGGAGATGGCATTCTGCGACCTCAACGGCGACATGGAAGTGGCGGAAGCGATGATCAAGCACATCATTCGCCGCGTGATGGAGCGCTGCCCGGACGATCTCGCGTTTTTCAACAGCTTTGTCGACAAGGGCCTTCTTGAGCGTCTCCAGCACGTTGCCGAGTCTGACTTTGGCCGCGTGACGTATACCGAGGCGGTCAAGCTCTTAAAGGAGAGCGGCCAGAAGTTCGACTACCCCGTCGAGTGGGGCATCGACCTCCAGACCGAGCACGAGCGCTACCTGACCGAGCAGATCTTCAAGCGCCCCGTGTTCGTCACGGACTATCCGCAGGAGATCAAGGCGTTCTATATGCGCCTCAACGACGACGGCAAGACCGTCGCCGCGGCGGACTGCCTCGTTCCGGGCATCGGCGAGATCATCGGCGGCAGCCAGCGCGAGGAGCGCATCGAGCTGCTCGAAAAGCGCATCCGCGAGCTCGGCATGAATCCCGAGGACTACTGGTGGTACTGCGACCTGCGCCGCTACGGCTCCTGCCGTCACGCGGGCTTCGGCCTCGGCTTCGAGCGCATGGTGATGTATTTAACGGGCATCGGCAACATCCGCGACGTAGAGCTGCATCCCCGCACCGTGGGCAACGCAGACTTCTAATTCTTCAAAAAACAAGGGACGCGGAAACCGTGTCCCTTGTTTTTTGAGAATTACACTCCGCTTCGCGCCTTGCCGCCCAAAGGGCGGCTTCGACACACGCGGAGCGAGAAGAGTTTTTTGGCACGCGCATGTCGCGCCAAAAAACGATTCGAAATCATTTCGCGTCTGCAGACGCGAAAAGCTGTGACGCTTTAATTATTTTGTGGTAAATAGTTACAAATGGGAACAAAAGCGCGAAAGGGGTAGTCAAAAAAAGTGAAGTCTGCTATAATGACCGCGCAGTTTTGAGAGAGGAGATTTTGACATGAAACACTTTTTTGCACTGCTGCTCAGCGTGCTGATGGTGCTGTCGCTGCTGACCGCCTGCGGCGACAAGGTGACGCCGTCTGACGATAGCGATCAGACAGTCACGGACGAGAATGGCGGCGATACCGACAACAATACTGACGATACAACTGACCCCTACGACGCCGTGCGCAACTACTGGTCCGAGGACCAGCTCACGCAGGCCTGGGGACCGGATCAGGTGGTGGAGCACCTCTTTTTCCACCCGATCATTGCCTACCCGCAGTGGGCGTTTCACGACTGCAATGCCTCGCAGGATCAGCGCTACGGCCTCGACGACTGGATGGTCACGGCGGACGAGTACAAGAAGATCTTACAGTCCGTGTACGACAAGGGCTACATCTTAGTCGCGATGGAAGACGTCTGGAGCGAGGTGACGGACGAGACTGGCACGCACATGGTGCGAAACACCCTCATGCTGCCAGAGGGCAAAAAGCCGCTCGTCATCAGCTTTGACGACGTAAACTACTACCCCTATATGCTCGACGAGGGCTTCACGAGCAAGCTCGTCGTCGGCGAGGACGGCGAGATCTGGGCGCAGTGCACCGATCCGTACACAAATGAGACCTTTTTGACCAAGGAGCTCGACGCGACGCCCATTCTCGACCAGTTTGTCTACGAGCACCCCGATTTTTCGCTGAACGGCGCGAAGGCCATCTTCTCGCTGACGGGCTATTGCGGCATTCTCGGCTACCGCACGCAGGACGACCGCGACATCGCGGCGGATTCGCCCGACCGCCCCGCGTTCGACGCCTACCGCGCGAGCGAGATCGAAGCGGTCAAGCCCGTCATAGCGCGCTTGAAGGAGACCGGCTGGACGTTCGGCAGCCACACCTGGGGCCACATCCGCCTCGACACCAAGTCGCTCCAGACCGTCATCAACGACACCGAGCGCTGGGCGGACGAGGTCGGCTCGCTCGTCGGTCCGACGCAAATTCTGTTCTACCCCCACGGTGGCCGTCCCGACGGTGACGACTGGCACACGACCGGCGAGCGCTTCAAGTACCTGCAAAGCCAGGGCTTCCGCATTTTCGCGAGCGTCGGTACGAGTTCGTTCAGCTATGTGAAGCCCGACATTTCCGCTGTCATCTGCGACCGTCTGCATCCGGACGGCACCACGCTGCGCCACTCGCGCAGCCGCTATCTGCAATTCTATAACGCCGAGGATATCATGGATACGCAAGTGCGTCCTGATCTTGGCGTAGACTGGTGAGGAGGCGTTTTTATGGCGACGTTAGAAGAACTCAAGGCGAAGGCCGTCGCCATGCTGGACATGGCGTATGTGCCGTACTCCCACTTTCCCGTGGGTGCGGCGCTCGAATGTGAGGACGGCGCGGTCTTTACCGGCTGCAACATCGAAAATTCGAGCTACGGCCTGACGAACTGTGCCGAGCGTACCGCGGCGTTCAAGGCCGTGAGCGAGGGACGCCGGCATTTCACGCGCATCGTCATCGCCGGGCGCAGCGACGACTACTGCTACCCCTGCGGCGCGTGCCGTCAGGTGCTCTACGAGTTCGGCCCTGACATGGAGGTCGTGTGCCTGAACAAGGACAACGAGGAAAAGCACCTGCACATCAAGGAGCTGCTTCCCTACGGCTTCGACCAGACGTGGCTTGCGATCGACGAGAAATAACGAAAAAAGAGAGCGGCGCTGCCGCTCTCTTTTTTGTTCGTTTCAGTTGCTTCCAGAGGAAGAGGCTCCAATCGTCACCTCGCCGCTCATCGTTTCGATCGTAAGCTCGCTCACCGCGCCGCCGTCGAGCGCGGGCACGGAGTAGTGCGTTTCGCGGTCGCCGCAGGCGATGAGCGTGCCCTCGCGCTCGGTGAGCGCGGAGTCGAAGGAGCCCTTTTCGGTTTCGTAGTCGAGAGTAAACCCGTCCTGCGCGGGAAGGGTCAGATAGATGCTGCCGCTCTCCGTTTCGGCATCAAGGCGCAGCGCACGCTCGGTAGCCAAAATCAGGTTGCCGCTGACGCTTTCGAAGTCCAGCGCGCCGAGCGCGCCGGCGATATCCACCTTGCCGCTCGCGGTTTCGATCTCGGCATTTTCCGCTTCGCCCGCAAGCTCGATCGCGCCGGAGACGGTCGAGAGCTCAATTTTCCCCCATGTGCCGTCCACCACGCCCACGCTGCCGTTCACCGTCTCGATCTCGACCGTGGGGCAGGTTGCACCCATCACGCGCGCGTCGCCGCCGACGGTCGAAAGCTTGATCCTGCCGGAAACGTCCGCGCCCACGATGGTGTAGGCGTCCGTTGTTTCGACTTTTATCTCCTCAAAGTGACCGGCGCTGACCAGTTGCGCCGGAAGTCCCACGTCGAGGTACTTTTCCCCGTCGTAGCTGCCGCGGTAAGCGTCGCCGAGGAAGCGGATGCGCAGCGTGTCGCCGTCGATCGCGCAGACCATCTTCTCGCTCTCGGCGAGCGGCGCGGTGGATTCCTCCTTCACGCTGATCTGCGCGCTCTGCTCGGCGGCATAGATGTTCACGCTGCCGCTGCGCCACGAGATGTCGATCTTGCGGATGTCTTCGCTCTCGCCGATGCTGAGCACCGCGCCCGTGTGGAGCTCTTTTGTCCCCTCCGCCCGCGTGCAGAAGGTGTAGGTCGCGCTGCTGGCGTCCCAGAGGGCGTCGACGGCGAAAATGCCGTCGCTTTGCGGCAGTTCTGCGCGGAATGTGCCGTTATCCTGCTGCTGGGCGGTCACGGTCTCGGACGGCATGCCGGTGGTGCCCCAAGCGTCGGACGGCCAACAGCGGAGACTGACGGAATCGGGCGAATTATCGCCAAAATCGAGCGTTACGGTGTAGAAATAGGCGGCTGAAACTGCAAAGGGCATTTCCAGCACAGGCGTGATGTCACGGGAGGTTTCGTCCAGCGGGTGCGCGCCGCAGGCAATGACGGTCATGCTCTGTAGGCCCTGGGGGTAGGTCCAGTCGTAGCTGCTGCTTTTGAGGGTGACGCTGCAAGCGTTTGCACTTGTCACCGTCAGTGTTGGCGGGGTTTGGCGCGCGGCCTCGTCTGCGCTTTTTTCGCCGCAGGCGGTCAGCGAAAGGGCCAGCGCGAGCGGGAGCAGGAGGGAAAGGAGCTTTTTCATCGTTCAGTCCTCGTTTCTTTCGGATACTTCTATAGACGCATGATAGGTAAAAAAGTTCCCGCGCACAACGGCGATCGCTGCACAAAACGCGGCAATTTGTTGTATCGTGAATTCTAATATTGGGGACGGTACAACTTTTTGCGCCGTTGTGTGCAACGCTGCTTCATGATACGGCGTATCATGAAAAGGCAAATCATGTGTCAGTGTCCCCCCATTTTCAGGGGGGTGTGAGGTGCCTTTTCCAACATTATCAAAATTTGGGGGAAAGAGCATGGAGACGACAACAAATTACAAGCTTCCGCAATGGGTCAAGGCGGACCAGATCAAGATGGACGACTTCAACGACGCGTTCGGCAAGATCGACGCGCAGATGAAGAAAAACGCCGACAAGGCCAACGCGGCGGCGAGCGCGGAGAGCGTGGGCACGCAGATCACGGCGGTGCAGGAGCAGATCGTGGCGGTGGAGCAGGAGATCAAGCTGGTGTCGCTCGGAGATGTGCGCACGACGACGGCGGCGAACGGCAGCATCGTCTACGACCTGTCGGCGCTGAACATGGCGGACTACCGCGCGTTTCTGGTGTTTGCGACGGTGGACGCGGCGGGCACGGGCGTGAGCGACAAGGGCAGGGTGGAGCTGCTGTGCGACAGCAAGAGCATCGGACTGCTGGCCGACGCGATGGGCGGCCACGCGGCGACCGTCGCGTGGATTTTCCCCGCGATGTACGGCGTGGCGGCGGGCTACCACACGCCGACGCAGAACCGAAACGACAGCTTTGAGGGACTCAGCGGCTCGATTTTGAACGGCAGCGCAAACTGGAACGCCATGCAGAGCATGACCTTCAAGTTTACGGGTTTGAAAGGCGCAAGCTGTGTGCTGTATGGATTGAAAGCGTGAAAATGAGCAAAAAAAGAAGACCCCCGAGGGGGTCTTCTTTTTTGACTAATCAGAGATTAGTCAGTGGGGGCATTGGTAACAGCGATGCGGTAGTAAGCAACCGTCTTGTTGTCCCAAGCAACAACCTTAACGAGCATGTCGCCAGCGAGGTTGGCATCAGCAGCAACCTTGGAGCTTTCGACATCCTGAGTGTTGTAAACACCCGCGATGGTCTGGTTCTCGTTGGCCTTAGCTTCCTTGTTGAGGAGCGTGACCAGATCGCCAGCGGACACGGTTGCCTGCTTCAGATCAACGGTGATCGTACCAGCAATGCCGGTGACGGAATCGTCGTTCACAACCTTAGCAGACTGATTCTGGTTGGTGAAGAGGTAGGAATCCTTAGCAACCAGCTTAGCGTCGGCATAGGCAGCCTGATTTGCGATGGTATAAATGATATCACCGGTAACAACGCCAGAGTAGCTAATCTTGGCATAAGCGACCTTGGTGCCCTTGTCGGCGTCCATGGTAACTTCCTTACCGTCCTTGTCGAAGTACTTAACACCAGACATCAGGTCAGTGGAACCAACAGTGCCGTTGTTGTACTTCTCCATGGCAGCCGCGGAAATTTCCTCGTACTCCTTGAGATCGACCTTAATGGTAGCAAACTGATGGCCATAGTACTCGTCGAGTTCTTCGTCGTTCACGAGAGCCTTGATGAGAAGATCGTAAACAACAAGTGCATCGTGCGTGTCACCGACCTTGCTGTCGTCGTACTGGACGAAGACAAGGCTCTTTTCAGCCAGCTCCTTGGCAGTCCAATCTTCATCAATCTTGCCCTTGGTAATGGTGCCTTCGTACTTGGCAACCAGAGCATCATCAAGATCGAACCAAGTGTTGTTCACCTTAACGCGCTTGCCATCCGTGGTAAGCTGGTCGATGGTATAAGCGTGGTACTTGGCAATTGCGGTCCAGACGTAGTCGGAATCCATGGTGACCTCGTACAGGCCAATCTCATCAACACCGTGGCTGGCAGTGCCCTGACCCTCTGCATAGTAGAGGTCGATGGTGGTGTCGGTCAGCTTGCCATCCACCAGCTCATAGGCCTTGAAGGTGGCATAGGGCTTGCCGTCATTCCAGTGGGAGGTGTAGTCCGTGGTGTCATAGATGAACACGGTACGGGTGGTGACTTCGTATGCGTAGACATAAATCATGTCAACGTAGCCATTGACGGTCGTGTACTGAACGTCATAGCCCTTGAAGCTGGGGAGCTTTTCGTAGCCAGTGTAGGCAGTGAAAGTGCCCTTCGGGGATTCCTTGGTCTGAAGCAGAATCTTGGTATCCTTGCTGAGCTGGAGACGGGTATTTGCACTGCTGCTGGTAGCATTAACAGTCAGGTACTTGTCACCGCTATTGTAGGAGGCAAAATAAGCATCGCTGAACTCGGAATCATCGAGCGTGTAAGCGCCGTCCTTGTCAATGCTGTAGGCATAGACGGTGTAGTAATAGTCTTTGTTCTTGGAAGCAGAGACTTCGAAATCAGCAACATCATCACCCTCAACTTTGTTGATGGTAGCATCGGTCTTGCTGTCGGCATCGAAGAAGTACAGATCGCCGTAAGCGGTGTCAACACCCTTGCTGTGCTCCATGTACAGGGTATCGAGGACAGCATAGTTGCTGGCGAGCTCATCAGCACCGATGACGTTGCCATAGGTGTCGAAGTAGAAGTTGTAGGTCTTGCCCAGAGTCATGGTCGCGGGAGCAAACTTAGCAGTGCAGTTGACAGTAGCGTCAGCCTTGTCGAGGCCCTTGACCTTCTGGATGTCGCTGATGTTCTTGCTGTTGCCGGAAACGTCGGTCAGAACAGCGTTCTTGGACTCAGCCTTGACCATGGACTGGATCTCGCCGTTGGCGATGGTGACCAGAACCATATCGTCAGCCTTGAACTCGTCCTCAGTCTCGAACTTGGTGTCGAGCTTGCCTTCGTAACCGTGGACATTCTTGTCAACGATAGCGTAAGCGGAAGTGGTGTGACCCTTGGAGTCGGTCTTCTCAGCAACGAACTTGGTGACCTCAGCGAGGTAGGTGTCGATGTTGACGAGACGATCCTCATAGACGAGGGTCAGACGGCCCTGATTGGCCTGCTTGGAATCGTCCTTGTTGTCAGCAACAGTGTAGGTGCCATCGCTGGTCTTGCTGTTGGTGTAGACGTCGAGCTTGGTGCTCTTCTTCAGGCCGGAGTCAGCATAGATGTCGCAGTTCTTGGCGGCCTCGGTGTAGGTGGCGAGAGCCTCGACCTCAACGGTGGTGGACTTGTCGCCGACATCATAGGTCCACTTGATGGTGGGACGGCCAAACTCATCGGCCTCCTTCGCGGACTTGAGCTTGAAGCTCTTGTAGCCGAGGGTGTCGTTCTCGGAGAAGGTCTTGTTGCTGTCCTTCTTGCCGTTGAAGCTCACGGTCTGGTAGCCGAAAGCAGCGGTGTAGGTGACCATCGGGGCATCGGCGATGGCGCGGAACAGCAGCTCGGCGACGAGCTCACGGCTGGCAGGAGCGTTGAGGTCAACGCCCTTGACGTTCTTCAGAACGCCAGCCTGCTGCGCGGTCTGCGCAACATGCAGAGCCCAGTCAGCGCCGGTGAACTCATTGTTCTGGTCGTAGCCGATGGCACGCAGGATCATCGCGAGGACCTCATAGCCCGTGACCTTGCCGGAGGGCTGGAAGGTGCCGTTGGGATAACCCTTGACGAGCGCAGCGTTGGCGCAGTAGCCGATGTAGCCCTGAGCCCAACCGGCGCCAGCCATGTCGCTGAACTTGTTGTAGGTGGCGTACATGGAAGCCTTGGCATCCTTGACGTCAGCGGTGTACACGCGATACACGATCGCGGCCACCTCAGCGCGGGTGATGTTGCCCTGGGGCTGGAAGGAACCGTCCTCATAACCCTTGAACACACCCATGCCGTTCAGGACGGCGACGGCTTCGGAATAATCCGCAGAAACCTTATCGGCATCCTTGAAAGCGGCGTTGGCGCTGACAGCCAGAGACAGAGTCATGACCAGAGCCAGCACCATTGCGAGTAACTTTTTCATAGATGTTACTCTCCTTTCATAAATTTCCATCCCCTAGGAGCGCTCCGGCAGCGAAAAGCGGGCATTTTGCTGTTCGCGGGCGAAAATGAAAGTTGACCGAAAAAGTTGCAAAACATTTCGATTTTCTTGCATTTTTGACCGTTTTGCAGGAAAACGCGCGATTTTAGTTGCTATCGCATCCCCTTAAAGATGGTTCGTTTGTCAGAAAGGAGCAAGTTTCGGCGTTTCTCGGCTTACTTACCGTGGCATGCCGATCCCGTAACTAAGTCGGGAACGCACCGTTCCCCACCCTTTCTGCACTGTCACCTTACCACACCCAAAATTTCAAGTCAACGCTTTCGCCCCATCTGTAACACACTTGTAACAAACCGCCGCTTATGTTACAGCTTGACATAAAACCCCCGCTTTCGCCATTATCCGCCACCACATACATATAATATATAAGCACAGATATGAAAAAAGCGGCCTAAGCCGCTTTTTGTGATTTTTAGACCCGCGCAGCGGTCAGGCGGCAAGAAATAATGTTCCGCGCCGCCGCGCGGGGAGCGAAATTCCCCTTTTCCGGCCGCGGCCCGCCGAAAAAAGGAAAGCCCGCTCACCTGAGCGGACTTTCGCCAATATTTTTTGCACGACCCCGTACAACCGCAGTCCCCTTAGAAACAAAAAAGGCGGCTTTCGCCGCCTTTTTTGAAGCTCTTTACTGAATCTCGATCTGCTTCGCGTTCACCACCGCGCTCTTCTTCGGCATGTTCAGCTTGAGCACGCCGTCATTGTACTGCGCGGAGATGTCCGCGACCTCGACGCCGCTGATGTCGAACGCGCGCTGGTAGCTGCCGTAGCTGCGCTCGCAGCGGACGTAATTGCCCTTCTTGTCCTGATCCTCGTGCTCGCTGTGGCGCTCGGCGCGAATGGTCATCGTGTCGCCGTCCACATCGACGTGGATGTCCTCTTTCTTAAAGCCCGGCAGATCAGCTTCCAGCAGATAGCTGTCGCCCTTGTCCTGAATATCGGTCTTAAACTCGCTCAGGCCGCGGCCCCATGAGCCGTCGCCGAAGAATGCGCGCTCCATCTGATCCCAGGGATCATAAGCCGCAACGTGATTGTTTCTGCGTTCAAAAGGTCTCAGTTCAAACATAATACAAAGCCTCCAAATCTATTCGGGCGAGCTGCTTTTGCAGCCCGCGTGGTTTACGTTTCTTTCGTTCCCCTCGGAACAATTATGAGTATAGGCACACCCTGTGAACAAAAATACATCTTTTGATGAACAAATCTTTAACTTTAGCACTCTTACGCCGAGAGTGCTAAAATCGTGGTAGCTGCGGACCGCTACCAAACCGCTACCCGACCTTTCGCGCCCGCAAACCATTGCAAAATCAGGCTTTTTTCGCCCCGCCAAACCCCCGTTTTCGCCAAATCGCTACCAAACCGCTACCCGCCGCGTCCGCAAGCCCTTACGCGACGGGCTTTTTCCACGTCGCTAAGGGGATGCGATATCCACCGAATCGAACGATTTTGCCTTGATTCTGCTGAATTTTTCTTATTTTCAATTGTTTCTGCAACAATTTGAGGATTTGCAAATTTTGGCAGCAACCACGGGAAAGCGGGAGAGACGGCGGATGTTCGGCTTCAAGGGGATGGAAATTTATGAAAGGAGAGTAACATCTATGAAAAAGTTACTCGCAATGGTGCTGGCTCTGGTCATGACTCTGTCTCTGGCTGTCAGCGCCAGTGCCTTCAAGGATGACAAGGACGTCAGCGCTGATTACGCTGAGGCCGTTGCCGTTCTGAATGGCATGGATGTGTTCAAGGGTTATGAAGATGGTTCCTTCAAGCCCCAGGGCAACATCACCCGTGCAGAAGTGGCTACGATCATCTATCGTATCTACACCGGCGACGTCGCCAAGAACGACAAGTCCGGTCTGTACTCCACCTACAACAAGTTCAGCGACATGACCGGTGCCGGTTGGGCTGCCGGTTACATCGGCTACTGCGCCAACGCTGAGCTCGTCAAGGGTTATCCCGATGGCACCTTCAAGCCGTCCGGCAACGTGACCGGCTACGAGGTCCTCGCGATGATCCTGCGCGCTGTCGGCTACGACAAGAACGGTGAGTTCTCCGGCGCTGACTGGTCCCTGAACGTTGCCAAGTATGCCGAGCAGCTCGGCGTTCTGAAGAACGTTGCCAAGACCACCAACCTCGGCGCTCCCGCTACCCGTGAGCTGGTTGCCGAGATCCTGTTCCGCGCTATTCAGCAGCCCATGGTCACCTACACTCCGGCCTTCGGCTATGTGACCGATAAGGTTCAGAAGCTCGACCAGACCAGCCTGGGTTACAAGAACTTCAAGCTCGTCTCCGGCGACGGCACTGACGATTGGGGCCGTCCGACCACCGTTTGGGCCAAGGACGCTAACGACAACGCCAAGTACGACGCTAAGGACACCACCGTGTATGCCACCATCGTCGCTACTCCCGACGCCGCTTTCCATGTTGCTACCACTGAGTGCGACATCTGCGAGGCTCTCGGCATCAAGAAGAGCGACAAGATCGCTGAGATCTATGACAATGGCAAGCTGACCAAGGACACCGATACTCTGACCGCTACCGAGACCAAGGCTACCCTCGGCGATCAGGGCCAGCAGATCGAGTTCTATGAGCTCAAGGACGGCGGCTATCGCATGGTCATCATCGATACCTACCTCGCCAAGGTCAACGATGTTGTCACCGAGAAGGTCGACAGCAAGAACCACGTCACCCGTGACGATTATCTCGAGCTCCGCGTGTTCGACGCGAAGACTGCAACCGAAGACACTTACACTACCCAGTGGGTTGCCGGCAATGACTACGCCGAGGGCGATTACGTTCTTGTCAACGTCAACAAGTCCGCTACTACCAAGATCATCCTGAGCAACAACGCTTCCGCTTCCGTGAAGCCTCTCGTTGAGGTTGTGGGCAAGGCTGACTCCTTCGAGGGCGCTCAGACCGAGATCTGGTACAAGGCTAACAAGCACACCATCGACAAGACCGAGTACAACGATGCTGTTATGTTCCTGCTCAACGCAGCGGGCCAGAAGGGCACCGATAAGTACACCTGGTTTGTCGACCAGTATGGCAACCTCATCGGCTGCACCTCCATCGACAGCACCAACTATGCTGTTCTGAAGGACATCATCTGGAAGTCCGGCACCAAGGCTCACGCTGAGGCCACGCTCGTCTACATGGACGGCACTGAGGCTACTGCTGAAGTCAAGTCCATCGACGGTCTTGATGTTAATGAGCAGGGCTTCTCCGGTGATTTCGATGTTCGCCTCGATAACGCTGTTGCCTCTCAGGGCGACACCAGCAAAAAGGACGTTAAGTTCGCTCTTGCTGAGAGCGGTGACAAGAACGGCACTGCTTACATCTCCACTTCTGATGTTTTCAATGAGAAGTATGAAGGCCTCGCTCTGTACAAGGTCGAGACCGACAAGGACGGCAAGGTGAGCCTGCAGGCCATCACCACCAAGGAAAACGGCAATGTCAAGGATACCTATGTTAAGTATGCTGATGATGTCACCATCAACCCCGATTCCACCGTTCTCAAGATTAAGAACGTTGACAGCAGCAATCGCATTACCTACACCAAGGTCACGCTGAGCGACAACACCCAGTTCCTCGTTCGCGAGACTGACGATAACGACAACTACACCTATAGCAAGTACACCATCAACGATCTGCCCAAGTACGCCGACGACAGCCTGACCGTTTACTACACGGTTGGCAGCAACGGCTTTGTGACCCGCGTTTACATCAAGAATGCGACCGACGAGTCCGCTTTCGGCAAGTTCGTGTTCGTTCCCGAGAAGGCCACCAGCAACTTCAAGTGGATCATCGACAGCTCCTATGACGAGGGCGGCTACTATGAGGCTCAGGTCTATGTTGACGGCGAGCTTCAGTGGATTCAGGTCAATGAAGAGACCGGTCTGCTCCTGAACAACAACGCGGGCAAGCTCTTCAGCGTTGCGGGCAAGTGGAACGAAGGCTTCGGCAAGTTCTACGGCCGTCTCGATGGCGCTGTGCTCGTTGGCGAGGACAACGACACTGCTTGGTCCGATTCCACCAAGGACAGCACCATTGCTGACTACATCTACAACGGCACTCTGGACGGTCAGGTCCTCGAGAGCAAGGATGAGAATGATCGCGTTGAGAACAGCTGGCGCATCACCGGCGCTACCGTCATCAGCGTTGACGGCAAGACCACTGAGCTGACCAAGGATGTCCTCAAGACCGAGGGTGTTTGGGTCGTCTCCAAGGAGACCAAGCGCGAGGGTACTGCTCTCTACATCTTCGTCGGCACCAAGCTGAAGAGCGATGCTGGTCTGGATGTTGCTATCAAGGCTACTGACAAGCTGACCGGCGCTGAGCAGGGCACTGTTACTGTTGATAAGACGAAAGCCACGCTGATCACCGTTGCATTCGACAAGAACAACAAGGATCTCAAGAACGCTACTCTGATCTACACTGCTAACGGCGCGCTGTCCCAGGTCAAGGTCAACAGCAAGACTGCTGTCTTCGAGACCGCTACCGACGATGTTATGTACAACAATCCGTCCCGCACCGTTGTTGTGACCAGCGAGGATGGCACTACCTCTAAGACCTACACCATCAAGCTCGACTGGACCAAGGCGGCTGAGTGGGCCCCTATGGGCGACGCTGACTTCGAGTACAAGATCATCAGCGGTGAGAATCCCAACTATGTTGGCGAAGCACGCGTTAAGGACGCTGACAGAACCATCTCCGAACTGACTACGGTCTTTGGCGATGGCAGCAAGGTCTATTACACGGTTAAGAATGGCGCTGAGGTTTTACTCAAGGATGCTGACCTGACTGCCATGACCAACCACACGGTTGCTTCTGAGCTCGCGCTTGGCAATGGTATCAGAGTTGTCAATGCATTTGGCTCTTGGACCTTCGTCCCCTACGTTGCTGAGTAATTTTATTACTGACAACACTTAAAACTGTATAGTTTTACAGCCCCGAGGCTTTTGCCTCGGGGCTGTTTTTATGCGATTCGCTTTTTACTCGTCGTAGCCGATGGCGGTGTAGTAGTACAGCTGGCCGCCGACGTTGAGCTGGTAGTAAGGGGACTCCTTGCCGTTCATGTACCATGCGACGGAGCGGTCGCCCCACGTGACCGTGAGCTGGGAGTAGCTGTCCGCCGTCGGACGCGAGGAGCCCACGACGCGCGGACGCATCAGAAGGCTCGGGTTGTGGATGCCGCCGTCCCAGTTGGCGATGGCGATGAAGACCAGCGCGGGCTTGAAGTCGAATTGCAGCGTGTTCGGGTTGGCTGAGCCGTAAGTGCCTGTGCCGGTGTACGAGCCGAACGCGATGCGCGCGTTGCGGCCATGGACGCCGAGGTTCTGCGCGAGGGCCTCGAGCGCGGCGGCGGTCGCCTTTTCGGCGAGGGCGTCGGCGTGGGTTTTGAGCGCCGCGTCGGTCTTTTGCGTCAGGTCGTTGAAGTCTGACATTTGGATGAAGTCCGATTTTTCCCACGTGGGAAGAGCGTAGTTTGTAGTCCGTTTCATAGCAATCTCCTTAAAAATGATAAAAATAAAACCCCCGGAAAACCGGGGGTTCATGCTTGTCAAGCATGAAAGGAGTTGTTGGACGAAGGACGGCAACCAACTGAAAATTTTACAAATCGCCCGACATGAAGCCGCCGCGGAGCCAGTTGGCGAGCTCGGCGGGGGTGCCGGGGACGCCGACGGTGGCGAATTCCGTGCGCGAGGGGACCATCTGCGCGTTGTCCGAGCTCTCCGCCCACTGGACGCGCTGCAAAATGTGCTCGGTGCAGTGCTCGAGCGGGCCGTCGGGCGCGGGCTTGTATTGGAGGAGGATGGTCACGCAGCGGTTGTCGGACGTCCAGCGGCCGAAGTTTGTCGTGGGCTTGCGCCACTTCCAGAGGCATTTGTCGCCGCGCTGCTTTTTGAGCTTCAAATAGCCGTTTTCGATGTCCTGCGTGCAGCGCATGAGCCAGATGACATGGTAGCCCGCGCGCTGGAAGTGGGAGCAGACATCGAAAAAGTGCTCCTCCATGAGTAAGCCGTCCTGGAGCATCATCACGAAATGGTTGATCTGCACGTAGGCGGTGACGGTGCGGCCGTCGACGGTGACGGGGACATCGCGGCACTCGGGCGGGACGATCGCGCGCCACTGCTCGCGCCACGCGGAGGCGGAGGACTGGACGAGCGGGGGCGTTTTCTTCTTCCAAAACAGCATGGGAACTCCTTTTTCGCAATTTTTGTTCCATTATAGCGAAAACGGGACGAAAAGGCAAGGAATATTGGCATTTTACAGGGATTTGACAGAGTGGGGCGCGACGGGCGCTTGCTATTTTGGCGAAAACATGATATTCTACTGTGATTCTAAGGAAATCGACTTTTCTTTGCAAGGAGAACGGCTATGAAGCTTGACCACAAGCGCACGGTGCTGGTGGGGCTGGCGTTTTTGTCCATCTGCGCGTTCTGGCAGATGTACGACAACATCATCCCGCTGATCTTGACGAACACGTTCCACTTAGACGAGACCATTTCCGGCGCGATCATGGCGGCGGACAATGTGCTGGCGCTGTTTTTGCTGCCGTTCTTCGGCGCGCTGAGCGATCGGATGAACACGAAGATCGGGCGGCGGATGCCGTTTATCCTCGGCGGCACGGCGGCTGCGGTGATCCTGATGAATCTGCTGCCGTTTTTTGACAACGGCTACGCAAATGGCGCGAGCACGGGTAAGCTCGCGATGTTCGTCGTCACGCTGGGGCTGCTGCTCGTGGCGATGGGGACCTACCGCTCGCCCGCGGTGGCGCTGATGCCGGACGTGACACCCAAGCCCATAAGATCGCGCGCGAACGCGATCATCAACCTGATGGGCGCGGTCGGCGGCATTTCGTATCTGATCGTGGCGGCGGTGCTGTATCCGAACAGCAAGACGGCGGGGGCCGAGCATGTGAACTACCAACCGCTTTTTGTCGTCGTGTCGGCGCTGATGGCGGTTTCGGTCATCGTACTGTACTTCACGACAAACGAGCCGAAGCTCGCGGCGGCGGAGAAGGAATACGAGGCCGAGCATCCAGAGCAGCAGCTCGTGGAGGAGGAGCCGGACGGCAGTGAGGAGCTGCCCAAAGAAGTCAAGCGCAGCCTTGTGATGCTGCTGAACTCGATCGCGCTGTGGTATATCGGCTACAACGGCGTGACGACGTGGTGGACGACGTATGTCGGGCGCGTGATGGGGCAGGGCCTCGGCGGCGCGTCGACGTGTTTGCTCGTCGCGACGGGCGGGGCCATCGTGTCGTACATCCCCGTGGGGCAGCTGGCGTCGAAGATCGGACGCAAGAAGACCATTCAGGGCGGCGTCATCCTGCTTGCGGCGTGCTTTGCGTCGGCGTACTTTTTGACGACGCATTATCAGAGCATCAACGCCGTGATGTTTGTCGTGTTTGCGCTCGTCGGCCTTGCGTGGGCGGCAATCAACGTCAACTCGCTGCCGATGGTCGTCGAAATGTGCAAGGGCAGCGACATCGGCAAGTTCACGGGTTACTACTACACATTTTCGATGGCGGCGCAGGTCGTGACGCCGATTTTGGCGGGCACGCTCTTAAAGCACATCAGCTACAGTGTGCTGTTCCCGTATGCGGCGTTCTTCGTGGCGTGCAGCTTTGTGACGATGTGCTTTGTGCGCCACGGCGACTGCAAAGTGGAGGCCAAGGCCGGCCTTGCGGCGTTTGAGGACATGGATGCGGACTAAATCGAATACAAGAAGTGATCTAAAATGAAAATTTTACGGATCGTTGTCGGAATTTGCCTGATTCTGGCGGTCGCGTGGGCGGTTTTACTGCGCGCGCGGCGCGGGACGGAGTCGATGGCGGCGCTGCGGAAATTCCGCTATGCGCACCGCGGGCTCTACGATAAGGAGGCGGGCATTCCCGAAAATTCGCTGCCGGCGTTCTCGCGCGCGATCGCGCGGGGCTTCGGTGTGGAGCTTGATGTGCATCTGCTGCGCGACGGGACGCTTGCCGTATTCCATGACAGCGATGTGAAGCGCATGACGGGCCGCGAGGGATACCTCGAAGACCTGAGCACGGACGAACTCAAGGACTATGCGCTGGACAGGACGAAGGAGACCATCCCGCAGTTCAAGGATGTGCTCGCGCTGTTTGCGGGCACGGGGCTACCGCTCATTGTGGAGGTCAAGAGCTTTCGCGACAACTTCGCCGAGCTGACCGAGCGCACGATGGCGGAACTCGACAAGTTTGACGTCAAGTACTGCGTGGAGTCGTTCGACCCGCGGTGCGTGGCGTGGCTGAAAAAGCACCGGCCAGAGGTCATCCGCGGGCAGTTGAGCTGCGACTTTTTGAAAGACCGCGGCAATTTGAGCCTGCCGATGGCGTTTGCGACGACGAACCTGCTGGGCAACATCATGGCACAGCCGGATTTTGTCGCCTATAAATTTGAAGATAAGAAAAAATGGGCGCCGCGGTTGTGCCGTAAGCTCTACGGCGCGCAGGGCGTTTACTGGACCATCCGGTCGAAAGAAGACTTGGAGACGGCGGAGCGCGAGGGCGCGATCGCCATTTTTGAGCGGTTTATTCCCTAAAGAGGGGTCCCACTTGTGGAAGGGTGGGGGAAAAGAAGCAAAACCGAAAGAAAAGGAAGAAGGTTTTATGGCAGAACAGAAAAGACGCTGGGGCGACCGGCGCGACGCAACACTGCTGCGGGATGTGGATTCGCTGCACTTTATCATGGGCATCATCTATCCCAACCGCGCGGACAACGAGGCGTATATCGCAGAGCGCGTGAATTTAGAGCCCATCAAGGACTACATTGCGACGAAAAACTACGAGGGCATTCCGTTCAAGTACACGTTTTTCCACGTGATCCTGACGGCGCTCGTTAAGACGGTCATTTTACGGCCGAAGCTCAACCGCTTTTACGCGAATGAAAACTACTATCAGCGCAATAAGGTGACAGCGGGCTTTGTCATCAAAAAGGAGTTTGCCGACGGCAGCGAAGAGGCCATGGCTCTGCTGGAGATAAAGCCTGAGAGCACCATCGAAACGATCCACGAGGAGATCCACCAGGAGGTTGCGGCCTGCCGCGAGCAGAAGAAGGTCAACACGACCGACAACAGCATGAATGTGCTCAACAGCCTGCCGCGCTTTTTGTCCAAGGCGGCGGTGCGATTTATCCGCTGGCTCGACAAGCACGGCTGGTGCCCCGATTTCCTGATCGGCAAGGACCCGAACTACAGTTCGGTGTTCATCTCCAACCTCGGTTCCATTCATCTCAAAAGCGGCTACCACCACCTGACGAACTGGGGCACGAGCTCGCTGTTCTGCATCATCGGCGAAAAGAAGTGGACGCCGCTGTACGACGAGCACGGCCTTGTCGAAATGCAGGAGACGGTGGACCTCGGCCTCACCGTGGATGAGCGCATTGCCGACGGCTACTATTACGCAAAGAGCGTGCGCCTTTTCAAATATCTGTTAGAACACCCCACCCTTCTGGAGCGGCCAATGTCGGAGGAGGTAGACTATGAGTGATACGATCGTAAAGACCCCTTGGAAAGATTCTATGGGCGAGGTGCCGATGCACCTTGACTACTTCAACGGCTCGATGTTCGAGGCCGTGGAGCAGATCGCCAAGAAATACCCTGGCAACATCGCCTTCACCTTTATGGGTAAGTCCACGACCTACCGTCAGATGATCCGCGAGATCGAGCAGTGCGCCAAGGCGCTCAAGACCATCGGCGTGCGCGAGGGCGACAAGGTGACCATCGCTATGCCGAACTGCCCGCAGGCGATCTATATGTTCTACGCCGTCAATCTCGTCGGCGGCATTGCGAACATGATCCATCCGCTCTCGGCGGAGAAGGAGATCGAGTTTTACCTGAACGCCTCGGAAAGCGTGGCGGCGGTGACGCTCGACCAGTTCTACAACAAGTTTGAAAAGGTGCGCGAGCGCACGAAGGTCGTGAACATGATCATCGCAAGCGTGCGCGACGCGCTGTCCCCGACGATCAAGGCGGGCTATATGCTCACCGAGGGACGCAAGATCGAGAAGATTCCCGAGGACGCGCCGGTCATCATGTGGAAGGACTTCATGAAGCTCTCCCGCTCCTGCTACTATAAGACCTATAAGGTCAAGCGCGAGGGCGCGGACCCCGCTGTGATCCTCTATTCCGGCGGTACGACCGGCACGACAAAGGGCATCGTGCTGACGAATAAGAATTTCAACGCCCTCGGCCAGCAGGTCATCGCGGCGAACCCGATGTTCCGCCCCGGTGACCGTATGCTAGCGGCGATGCCGCTCTTCCACGGCTTCGGCCTCGGCGTGTGCGTGCACACGATGCTCTCGCAGGGCGGCCGCTGCATCCTGATCCCGCGCTTTACGGCCAAGAGCTACGCCAAGCAGATCGTGAAGTACAAGTGCAACTTCATCGCCGGCGTGCCGACGCTTTACGAAGCGCTGCTGCGCCTGCCGAGCATGGACGGGGCGAACCTCAGCTCGCTCAAGGGCGTATTCTCCGGCGGCGACAGCCTGTCGATCGAGCTGAAGAAGAAGTTCGACAAGTTCCTCTACGACCATAAGGCGTCCATTCAGGTGCGCGAGGGCTACGGCACGACCGAGACGGTCACGGCCTGCTGCCTGACACCGCCGCACATGTTCAAGGAGGGCTCCATCGGCCTGCCGTTCCCGGATACCTACATCAAGATCGTCGAGCCGGACACTGACCGGGAGGTTCCCTACGGGCAGGAGGGCGAGATCCTGCTCGCGGGCCCGACCGTGATGAAGGAGTACATGAACAACCCCGAGGAGACGGCGCAGACGCTTCGCACGCACGCCGACGGCCTGACGTGGGTCTACACGGGCGACCTGGGCATGATGGACGAGCAGGGCTTTGTCTACTTCCGCGGCCGTGCCAAGCGCATGATCATTTCTTCCGGCTACAATGTCTATCCCGGCCAGATCGAAAATATCCTCGACGCGCACGAGTACGTGCAGATGAGCTGCGTGATCGGCGTGCCCGATCCCTACAAGATGCAGAAGGTCAAGGCCTTCGTCAAGCTTGCGCAGGGCGTGCCCGCGACCGAGGAGACCAAGCAGGTGCTTCTGGCCTACTGCCGCAAGAATGTGGCGAAGTACGCCATGCCGTATGACATCGAGTTCAAGGAGGATATGCCCAAGACTCTGGTTGGTAAGGTGGCGTATCGCCAGCTGGAGGAAGAAGAACTTTCTAAGCTGAAGGCTCAGGAAGAGAAATAAGGTTTTCTGCACTGGTGCAGAGAGAAGATTCCCCCGCCTGATGCGGGGATGCGAATAAGGGAGGGATATCTCTTTTTCAAAAAGAGATATCCCTCCCTTAAACCCTCCCAGAGAAAATTTACATTGGCAGTCTGTGGCTTGAATAACTGCACGCGCTGCGCAGTGTGGGTGCGGTGTACATGGCTTCGCCATGAATCCCTG
>ERZ772902.784-NODE-784-length-29620-cov-3.273431_pt1 | contig 29620 bp, 10 predicted proteins | sample MGYA00511470_ERZ772902 | MGnify/ENA primary metagenome ERZ772902 (study PRJEB29015, sample SAMEA2737717) | human gut metagenome | biome: human gut; feature: human-associated habitat; material: faeces | place: China | collected 2012 ... | reverse complement strand
GAGCAGCTGGCTCAGACCGGCCATTATTGTTGCTTTGTACTGTTTGCACTGTATTGCGCCTGCATTGCGCAAGCTCGGGCGCACTCGCTGAGTGGCGTGAATCGCAGATTGCTCAATAGCAACGCAATCCACGCCACTCAGCAGTTGCCATGGTTATGCGCGGCGTTTGCGGATGACGAGCAAGGCACCAGCCGCAGCTGCCAGCGCCACAACCACGACCGCAATGGCAGCCACGGCAACACCCGTATTCGAAAGGGGTGCAGCGCCATTAGCAGCCGGCTCATTCGTGGCAGTGTTACCGGGCTTAGCAGTGTTGCCAGGATTGTTGGTATCGCCGGGCTTCTGCTCTCCAGGGCCGGGAGTGACCTCCGTGGCCGTGACCGTGACTTCGAACGTCGCGTTCACGCCACGATAAGAGACGGTGATGGTCTTCGTGCCTGCGGTGGCAGAATCAAAGCCAGTGAACTTCAGATCACCATCAGTTGGATCAATCAGCTTGCGCAGCGTTTCGGTATCGCCGACTTTGTAAATGGCGGATACCTTCACATCGGCAGCGTTGAACTTATCGCCTACCTGATAGGAATCCTTGGTCACTTCCACAGCAAGCTCGGCCAACTGAGGCAGTTCGCCGAATGTCACTGTGTAGGTTTCCGCCGTGCCATCCTCAGCAGTTACAGTCACCGTGGCCACGCCACTGTTCTCGGTCGAAGCCTGCTCCACCTGCACCGTAGCCTTCGCGTCAGCAGCAGTCGCCTCCACCGTCGGGTAAGAAGCAGCGTCTCCGGCCAGCGCACCGGCATATTCGGTGATATCCGCGGAGAATCCGTCAACCGTCTTGCCATCCACAGTCAGATCAGCAAGATTGGCGTTACTAGACGGCTGCGGCTTTGGCGTTGCTTCACCTTCGGCGATGCGTACTTCAGCGATCTTGGCATAGTCATTGCCATCGGCGTAGGTGAAGTTGAGGCGAATGCCCTTGGTGGCGGGCAGAGCGCTCACATCGGCTTCCGTCACGGCTCCAGCAGCACCATTCACAGTGACTGCCGGCAGCGTGGCATCAGTCCACGTGGCGTTGTCTTCAGCTAGGTACGATACAGTGAAGCTCTTCGGAGCGGCCTCGCCCTTGGCCTTATCCACCGCAACGCTGAGCTTGCCCAGCTGATATGCCTTATCGAAGGTGTAGCTGAGCCACGGCGAGGTGTCGCCGGTGCCCCAGTTCGACCAGTTGGTGCTCAGATTGTTGTCGCAAGTCAGGTCGGCCGTAGAAGCGGAGGCCCAGCTGCTGGCCGGCTCATACTTCGAGGCTGCGGCGGACGAGCAGAACAACCGGGCAAGGTTGCTTTCCACAGTCACGGTGAGCGTGGCAGTTACTGAAGAATCAGTGACAAGGCGTACCGTCACGGTTTGCTCGCCCAATTTGGTGGTGTCGAAGCCTTCCAACGTGTATTCATCTGGCTCCAGTACACGCGTCTTGCCATTGGTGAGCGTAGCGGTAACCGTCACGTCCTTATGCGCGAGCGTCTGCCTCTTGGCGATAGTGGCTTCAGGGCCCTTGGCCGCGATGGACTCCACAGCAGCAGTCTGCGAACCGAACGCAGTGCCGTTGAAGGCCACGGTGAATGCGCCGGCATTGCTGTTCGACGTGGCGAAAGCACCGGCATCGAGCCCGGTTACGTCCGCACCGGTCAGCGTTACCGTAGCGACATCCTGCCATTCATCGTTCGCGGAAGCACGCCAGTAGCCTTTCAGAGTATCGGTTGAGGTGCGCTCCAGCTTGAGCTGCACTTGGTCGCCGAAGCCGGTACCAACATGCGATGTTTCCTTATCGATGTAGCCATCGGCATTGGAATCGTACTGCATGTAAACGCCGCTTGGGCTGGCAAGTAACGTGGCATATCCCTTGCCGCCGTTAGCGCCAGTAAGACCGTTACGGACCACCAGACCGGCGCGCGGATCGCCATTACCGCCCAAGTCGAGCGGCTTGACCGTGGTTTCCAGCGTTTCGTTCACGTCCAGAGCATCAGGCTGGTACACCGCACTGCCCTCGTTGCGATCCGTCCAGACGCCACGATTGGCGTTGTCCGTAATCGTGAAGTCATAAGCACCGCCGGACGCAGAAACCTGGCACGCGCTGCCGCCCTTCCAATGAGCTTCCTTCCAACTTCCGGAAATCGGGTTGGAGCAGGAAACATCGATGGTTCTACGGAATGTACGACCCGGATTGAAGTTACTGCTCTCGGCAAGAGTGCCCGTAATGGTGTAGGTTCCCGGCACATTGAATGCGTAGGTGTTACCAGCAGCCTTGGTCGACTTGCTGACTGCCGTACCGCCTTCCACATTCCATGTCACCTTGGTAGCAATGGTATCGTCGCCTTCCTTGACGTTGACGGTGTCCGGCAGAGTAACGGTTCCGCCCGTGTTCACGGTCTTCGGGAGATCATCGCCGGTTTCCACAGTCCAGTTGACCAGCTTGCCCTTGGCGCTACCATGGTTGCCCCAATAGCTCAGATCCCAACCGTCGGGCTCGCCTTCTTGAGCAGGATTGTGCATTTCGATGGTGCCGTTCTCACCGATGGTCAGCGGCAGCCAAACATAGGTGGAATCGGCTTTACCGGAATCCCAACGGTCACCAAGGTAGATGAAGTGACCTTTCTCCTGGTCTACTGCGAGCACACTAGCCGACTGCGAACCGAATGTGGTGCTGCGGGTATCGCCCACAGACAACAGACCATCCGCGCCTTCCGGCATGTTGTTGTACCACGTGTTCTCGTTGACATCGTCCTTTTCCACGCCACGGGTCCAGCTTCCCAGCATGGAGTCGGCGGTGTAGTAGGTCTGCTTGTTCGGGGCCCAGCCGGTTGCACCAGATGCGATGATGTTGTAACGCCCGTCATATTGGAATACGGCAGGAGCTTCCAGCGAACCATTTTGTTTGACGATTTGGAAATCTTCGCCACGCACCGGGGCATCCGTAGTAGCGTCTGCAAGAATGTATGGGTACTGCCCGTCAGCAGAGTACTGCTTTTGTCCCTCGGACTGGTCCACATTCGTGGTCTTGACTACATTGGTGTAATCATCGTTGAGCTTGGCGATGTACAGCGTGGCATTGGCTTCGGAAGAATACAGTACATAGGCACTGTCATCCTTCGGGTCCACGAACACAGTCATATCGCGGCTGTCACCGTTCTCACCCCAGCTGGGGTTACCTGCGGCTTCTTTCCAATTGTTCTGGTTAGGCAAACGATAGGCGCCCACCATAGTGAACGGGCCCGCCGGATTGTCGGAAACAGCCACGCCCGCAAGTGCACGTGCATAGTTGGAACCGCCCGGCGTGGTGCTTCCATCGGAATGCCACCACAGCACGTATTGCTTGTTCTTCTTGTTGTAGATGATCTTCGGACGCTCGAAAATGCCCTGTACGGAATCAACCGCGCCATCACCATCCTGATCGGGGTTGGTGTTGAGGTACGGGAAGATTGCGTCGGCCTTGGCAGCGTCCACACTGCCGTCGGACTTGGTCAGGTTGTAGGCCTTGTCGAAGTAGGCGTAATCGGCATTGCTCTTATCCGTCAACTGAGATTTGCTGGTCACCGCACGCAGCGCCACACCAAGATCGGTCCAGTTGTATAGATCTGTCGACATATAAGCATGGACACCGGGGCTGTTGTCGTAACCGTTAGAACGGTCTTCGCCATACCAGTAGTAGGCGTCGCCAACCTTGACCACTTGGCCACCGTGCGCTTGGATGTGTGTGCCGCCATTATCATTGGCGTTCTTGGCATACCAATATGGCTGGAAGTAATCGCTAGCGTTCTTGCCCGGATCGGCTGTGGGCTGGAACTTGGTGTATGTCGGCACTTGGCCGATGGTAGGCAGGTAATCCACACCTGCCGCACTGGCACTTGCAGCGGCCAGCCCGCATGACAATAGCGTTGCCGCGGCGGTAATTGCCGCGATAAGAGCGCCCTTGCCCTTATTGTTTATCTTCATTGATTTGGTTCTTTGATTGATGATAACGGGTTTTTGAACAAACAGTTATGTCGCTATCCGCGAAGCCAGAAAAGGTTCGACAAATCAATATACCGATACTGAAAACTCAGTATTCAACTTGTCGGACCAATTATGGTCAAAGAGCGGAGGAACCGGCCGGCAATAGTCAATATTGCCGGCTTGTTCCTTCACCCATTACTGCGCGAGGGTGCTATGCACGCTTGCGCAGCATGAACAGTGCACCCGCGGCAGCGGCCAGCAGAGCGACAGCGCCAGCGATGGCGGCAACACTGGAACCGGTGTTGGCCACCGTGTTCTTGTTGCCGTTGCCGGTGGCACCGGGCTTGTTGGTGTTGCCGGGCTTCTGTTCTTCAGGGCCAGGGGCGACTGCGTTGGCCTTGACCGTGACGTTGAAGGTCGCGGTCACACCACGGTAGGAGACGGTAATCGCCTTCTTGCCTGCGGTGGTGGAGTCGAACGAGCCAATCGCAAGCTGCGGGTCGTCAAGAGCGACCGGCACTTCCTTGGTCTTGTCGCCACTCTGGTAGACGGCAGTCACCTTCAGACCGGCGGTATCGAGCTTGTCGCCGATGGCGTACTCGGTCTTCGTGGGTCCGATCACCTTGAGCGAAGCCAAAGTGAAGGCGTTGAAGGTCACCGTGTAGGTCTTCGTCTCAGACTCGTCGGCTGAGGTCACCGTAATGGTGGCCTTGCCGCCAAGCTTGCCGTTCTCAACCGCGTCGCCAGTCACCTTGACGGTGGCGGCATTGTCGGCGGCGAAGGCCTGCAGCACCGGGTTTGCCTCAGCACCGAACGGAAGATCAACTGTGTAGTCGGTCTTATCAGCAGCGAAGCCCTTGATGGTCTCGCCGTCAAGACGCAGGTCGCCCAGCGTGGCATCGGATGCCGGCTGCGGGGTAATCACCTTGTTGTCTTGTGCGAACACCTGAATTTCGGCCACGTTGATGTACACCTTGGTGTCCTGCAATGTGTTAGTCAGGCGGATGGCCTTGGCCTTTACCGGGGTGCCGAGCACGAAGTCAACGGTCGGGGTGTCGGCGGCGGTGATGCCGTCGGAGCCAGAGCCGGCATCGCCGGCCTGTGTCTTCCAGCCATCCTTGGTACCGACTTCATGCCATTCGCCAGCCTCATCCTGGTATTCCAGCGTCTGGCTCTTCGGCCAAGACGCACGACCATCGTAGTAGAAGAAGGTCTTCACTTCGGTGATGGTCTGAGCTTCGTCGAAGGTGAACGTGGCGACCGGGTCCACCGTCGAGGCGGTGGAAGCCCAAGTGGACCAACCCTTTGACGTAGTGTCACCATCGATGGCCTTGGAAGCGGAGGCACCCTCCTGGAAGTTCACCGAGAAGTTCGTGCCAGAGGCCGCGGCGATGTTCTTCGCAGCACCCTGAACCGGCGTCACGAATGCCTGAATTTCGGTGGCGTTCATGTAGTCGTTGTTCACGGTGTTCACAATGCGCACCTTCGTGGCATTCACTGTGCCCTTATCGGCCTTGAACGTCACCGTCTGGCCTGCGGCAGGCTTAACATCGCTACCGAATTGCATCCACGTCTCGCCATCAGTGGTGTACTCGGCCTTGGCGGAAGCCGGAGCCTTGTCACCATACGTAATGGTCACGCTGCTAAGCTCACACTCAGAGCCGAAGTCAATCATGGCGGTCGGGCTGGCGGAATAGTCACCAGCAGAGTTCCACGTCACCCAGGCTTCAGCTGACGTGTCACCATCGGTGAGCTTCTTCCACTGATCGCCCTTGCTGTATTCCGTCTGCTGGTTGGTCACGGTCAGGCTGGAAGCAGTGTCGGCCACATTCTCAGGCGTGGCGGCGGTGACATAGATCGCGCCCTTCAGCGCAATCGTGGTCGCGTCGTCCAGCTGGTAAGTACCGGTCACGGCAATGTTGTCGCCAGCCTTGGCATCGGCGAGCTTGGTATCAAGCCCATCGAAGTTCCACGTAACCTTAGCCGCATCGCCCTCGAATGCAGGCGATGCCTTGACGTGCAGATACACCGGCGCAGCCTCAAGCGCGGCCTTCGCCTCGCTCGCACTGGTGCCGGCCAGCACTGTAGCCGATACCGGATCGGAAACGGTGAGCGCGCCAACGTAGACCGTAGCGGCGACATTGAACTCGTTGCCGTACACATCGGTGGCGGTAGCGGTGGCTTCGTAGGTGCCTTCCTTGGCCACATCGACCTTGGAAGTATCCCAGTTGGCAACCGTGGCCTTGCCTTCGCCCCAGGTGTAGTAGAGCGTGACTTCGGTCGGCAGCGCGGCCTTCTCGTTAACGGCGGTCTGCACGTTCACGGTCTTCTGGCTGGTCGGCGTTACATTGCGTAGAGTCCATGTCTGGTTGGCGGACGGCGAAGTGCCGCTCGGTGACTGCCACAAGCCAACCTTCGTGCCGACTGTGGTACCAGAGTTATCCACATCGAGGTTCGTCTTAGTCGCGGCATTGAGCAGCTGGTAGGTCGAACCATCGGAAGTGTTGAGAATCCACTTGGCAGCCGGGTCGGACTTAGCGGCCTCAACCGTTTCGTTGGAAAGCGCGTTCGTGCCATCCTTGGACACCAGCACCTTGCCTTCGGCGTTAGTAATCACATAAGCCTTGAGATCAGGGCGCTCGGAGTCGGCGGGCTGCTCGATCTGGGTAAAGGTCCAAGTCTGCTTCTTGGCGTTCTCGGCATCGGAAGCGACGTTGGCCAGAGACAGCGCGGAATCACCAGAAGTGGTATCAGCCACGGCCTTGCCGGACTGCTTACCAACGAGCTGGTAAGTGTCGCCGGTCTCGACGGCAGCATCCTTAGCGTAGCCGGTCACGCCAGTGAGCTGGATGGAGGCGATAGAACGGGCGGGCACAGTGACCGTAGCGGTCTTGGCAGCCTTGTCAATCATCACAGAGCCTTCAGCTTGCTTGACGTTGCTGGTCTTGGCGAAGACTTCCGGAGTGGCGGAATCGACACCCGCGTTCTTGTCTTCGGCAGAGGTTTCGGTGGTCAGGTAGAGCTCACCGTAAGCGTTGTCGGCAATCTCGCCGTACTTCGACAGGTCGATGACGAAGGTCTGGTCAGAGGTGCCGGAGTTGCGGTGGATGACGGTCTGTGTCTTGCCATCGTCGGAGGTGGCAGTCATGTTGTTGTCCTCATCGTTGTTGGCGATGACCTTGTCGCCCGCGTGGATGAAGTGGGTGATGGCCTTGACGCCGTTGTACTTGGCGTTTGCAATAACCGTGCACGGTTCAAGTCCATCGGTGGTACCGCCGTTGTTGTTCACGCGGCGCTCGGAGTAGAGCTTGCCGTCCATGCCAGCCACGGTGCAGTCGAAGTCGATGAGCACGGTGCCCCAGTTGGTGTTCTCACCGGCCGGATTCACATTCGAGCCCATCTGCATGTTGTAGAGGTCCTCGACCACCTGCCAGAAGGTGAAGTCCTTGGACTGCAGGCGGGTGACGTTGGAGCTGATCTTGCTCATCATGCCCAGCGCGTTGTCGAAACCGTACGGGTTGTAGGAGCCAGACTGCCAGGAGCCGTCCACCTCGCTCATCGACAGCTTCTTGCCGTCTGCCTGAGCGATATCGCGCGACTGCATCTGGTTGCTGTCGGAGTAGGCGTGAACGTTGTACTGGCCGATAAGGTCCTTGATCGCCTGCGGGTACTGGTTGTACGACTTGACGAAGTCGGCGGAGTTCGTGGCATCGGTGGCTGCGATGATGGTGTCATCATTGTCCTTGAGCGCCTCAGCGAGTGCGGTAATCGTCTGCTGCTGCTGGGCGTTGCTGACATGCATACCCTCCTGCGGCTTCTTCAGCGCGTTGGAGTATGGGGTGACGGACTTATCTTTGTCGGAGTAGTACTTATCCCAGTAGTTGTTAATGAGCTTGGTGTTGTCATCGCTCTCATCGGTGTACTTCGAAGCCATGTCGCCCGGAGTGCCCCAGTAACTGGTCTCGGACTCGTTGAACGGCTCGACCGTGTCAACGTTTGCGCCAAGGCTTTCGAGGTGCTCGACGTTCTTGGCCATGTACTGAGCGAATTTCGCAGGGTTTGCAAGATTATTGCTACCGGAGTTGCGTCCACCAGTGGCGTAACCGCTGTTGGTCAGGAACCACGGAGCGGAGTTGGCGAAGGCCTCTACGTCGGTGATGTCAGGGTTATCGCCGGTGGCACCGCGCTCAATCCACCAGTCTTGGGCGGCGGACTTGGAGAAGTCATACTGGTTGTCGTCAGTCGGGTCGAATGCCGCAGCCAGCTTGTCTTTGTCGGCCTGCTTGGTGGTTACGCCATTGCCATACGTGCCGGAGCCGGTGGCGTCATCTTTCCACGTGCCAGGCACGGCAGCGCCTTGGCGCATGAATGGGTAGCCGTAGGCAACATCGGAGGCATTGCCGCCGCCCACGTTGTAGCGGGCCATGTTCAGGTCCAGTCCTTCATCACCGAAGATGGACTGGTAGAACTGTTCGCGCAGCTGTTTGCCGTATTCCACAGCCTTAGCCTTGGAAGCGTCATCGCCGAGATTGGTGGTGATGGCCGATTCCTCGCCGAGGCTGCCGGTGGCGTTGGCGAACCAAGCCAGTGAGGTGCCCCAGCCATCGAAACTGTTGGCATACCACGGGTTCGGGGTCACGGTAATGGCATCGTTATCAGCCGCATACGCAGTGCCGGCAACCGCAAACGCCCCTCCTCCCACTAGTGTTGCCGCCGCAACCATTGCAGCAAGCGATTTGCTCAGTACCTTCATTGGTCTCCTTAGTGTTCCTGCTATCCGCCTTATACCGGAAAAAACGGCCTTTGCTTCACTGAGCCGGCCTCTTTGCCTGATACATGACCTACGTCGACTCCTTCTTTCGGCGCAGCCAAAATGTTTACGCAAACATTTTGATATGAGCGATTTTATCACAAAACCGTCACCCAGCAAACAACTTCAGAGACCACAAACGACGCACAAAGTCATGAGCCATTCGAATTGCGCTGGCCCAATCGCTACGAATCATATTTGCCGTAGCCCTTAAGTGAATCCCACTGCATCGAGATATCGCGCCCGCTATCCCTTCCGATAACGCCGACCACGCGTGTTGCCTTCAGCAATCAGCTTTCCTTGCGCAACTAAACCGTTTAGGAATTTGCGGACTGTTCTGTTATCGAGCTCTGTTATCTTGGCGAGTTCAGGTACAGTCACATAGTCAACCTCTGTCAAGCGTCGATTCATCGCCGACAGCATCGCTGCCCGCGAATCAATTTCACCCGATGCGGTTGCATCTGCTTTCTTACCATCCACACGTTCCCCGCCAATGAGCCTCGCACCCTCTTCGGCATCTTTCTCAACTACAGATCTCACGCTAGCAAAACCAGAACCATCCACGGTCTTCAGCGCAGGAACAATAGGAATCGTCGCCTCGAATATGTCACCATCGCGGAACTCAGGCTCTCGCTCAGTATATTGCCGGGACGCTCTTATCAGATTCCGCAGTCCGCTACCCGGCTGCTCGGCTATGCCGGTCTGCACAAACACATTAGCGATAATCGGATTCTTTGGCATTGGCGTGAACTCGCCCAGCTTCATTCGACCTTCAAAGAATGAGCGCGAAGCATTAACCGTCCGGATGGATTCATTATCAATGGTGACACGCGCCACCACCGGACTGGAATACTCCCGATGCATGAGGCTGTTTGCCACCAATTCACGGGCGATCATCGTACGCGGGCTCACTCGCTTATCGCCCTTTAACACAAAGCGGTCAGGCAGATTCCGCTCAGTAAATTCACGGAGTTGCTCGTACGAATCGAACAAGTTGGTCCGCACCATAAGTCGGTCATCGTATCGGTCAATATTGTCTCGCCGAACCACGGCATCAGTAATATACGCTGGGCAAACCGAGGAAATGACTTCATCCTTGCCCAAGAGCAGCACTGCAGCAAGATTAAAGCCCTCTTCGCCGGTCGTGTAATCACGATCGTATAGCTTGGCGCTGCGGAACAGTTCTTCGTCAGACATAGTTCCCCAAGGGTGCCCAGCTCGCTGAGCGACCGCCAGCTGCCGCATTCGCGCAATCAGCTCAGGACGCAAATCAAACGGAGTCACGTAACGGAAAATTCGCCGTTCGGAATAGTAGTTCTGCTTGCGAATATACATTTGACTAATCTGGATATCGCTTTCGATGTGTGTATCCACATCAGCAATGCGATCAAACACTGCGCCCTTGAACCGCACAACCGAAGAACTCGGAGCTACCCAAATACGAACAATAATCCGTTCGTCGTACTCGATATGTTCCGTTTCCACCATTGGAGCCGGTTCGAACATCTTACGATTAGACACTACGTTGACAACGTTGCGCTCTATCTCACTAACGCGCTTAGAATCGACGCCGAGCACTTGACCGTCATCGTCAACGCCAAGATAAATGCTGCCACCAGAACGATTGGCGAATGAGCATACAGTCTCAAAAGTATCCGTATGAGGCAATTCGCTGCAGCGCTTGAACTCGACCATAGATGATTCACCGGCCTGCAGCACTTGCATAAGTTCATCCTGCGTCATCGCATTCCGCCCTTCATAGCGATAATTCATACATTAGGACATGGCACTTATCGTATTTTAGCATCTAATTAGTACATTAGGACATTGTTTTATGTCCTAATGTACTAATTAGGCGGCTAATTGTACTAATAATTGCACACTGATGTACTAATCCGATGATCGAATGCACTAATTGTCCGCGCAAATGCACTAATCGGATGACCGAATGTATCAATGAGACCTATAGGCAGCCGATTGGCTGACGATCAGCCCAGTCATTGGCTATCGGCCGCTAGCCAGTCAGCCGCCAGCCGCCAACAGCCACCCAACTAATAACCGCCAGCCAATCAGCCCGTCCAATCACTCCTTGTGTTCCAGTGCGGCCTTCAAATCGCGGCTACGGTAGCGTTCGCGCAGCATAGAGAATCCACCGAAGCCCACAAGCCACACCAGGCCGGCAATCGCGGAATTGCGCGTATCGTCCGCCAGGAACAGCGTCAGGTAGATGAACACGAAGAACACGATTGCCACCGTATTGAGCACCTTCCACGCGGGCATGACGAACCCGTCCGCGATGAAATCGGCGGAACGGCGATACCTGCGATGCGCCAGCAGCGTCAGGATGTAGATGAACAGGAACACCGCGGAGCTGGCGGACGAGAACAGCACGAACGCTCCGGACACACCGGGGATGGCGTTGACGATCGGCGACAGCAGTATCAGCGCCGCGGACACCAGGATGGCGCGGGCCGGCACCTTGCGATCGGACACCTTGCCGAGCTTGTTCAGCATCGGGTTCGGCGACACCTCGGACAGCTGGTACAGGTGGCGGCCAGCCGAGTACAGCAGCGAATTGAGCGACGAGGACGCGGCGGTGATCACCACGAAGAACACCAGCGCAGACGCCCAATTCAGCCCGGCATACTGGAACACCATAATGAACGGGGATGCGAAGGAGCCGTCCTTGTTCGGCTTGAACGAGGTCCACGGCACAATGCACATGATGGCCACGAGCGCGCCCACATAGAAGATGAGCACACGCACGATAATCTCGTTGACGGCCTTGGGCAGCACCTTGCGCGGATTCTTGGTCTCGGAGACGGTGACGCCCACGAATTCAATCATCTCGTAGGCGAAGAACACCATCTGGAAGCTCATGAGGAAGGCCATCCAACCGTTCGGCGCGAACGAGAAGTTGGCGAACAGGTTGTCGAATCCGGCGTGGCCGGCCGGGCTCACGTGGTCCACGCCGTGAATCTGCACGGCTGGGTAATGGTAGCCGATCACGATCATGACCACGGCGGTGGCGATCATCGCGCAAATCAGCGTGATCTTGATCATCGAGAACCAGAATTCCACCTCGCCGAACACCTTGACGGCAATCAGGTTGATGGAGACCAGCGACACCAGGAAACACAGCTCGATCAGCCATTTCCAATGGGTCAGGTCGATGCCGAACGTGTCGAAGAAGGTGATGAAGTACGTGGAGACGGCCGTGATCTCGGTCATGCCCAGCAGCACGAGCGCGGCCCAATACGTCCAGCCGGCGAAATGCCCCCACCCGTTGCCAAGGTAACGGGTGATGAAATTGATGAAGGTGTGCTGGCTGGGGTCACGGTACATCATTTCGCCGATGGCGCGCATCAGGAAGAACATGATGACACCGACCAGAATGTACACGAAGATGATCGAGGGGCCGGTTAGCGAGATTGACTTGCCCGAGCCCAGGAACAGGCCGGTGCCGATGGTGCCGCCAATGGCGATGAACTGTACGTGGCGATTGCTCAGGCCACGCTCCATCTCGTTGGTCTGGTCCAGGCTTTCGACAGACTTGAGTTTGCCCGTAGCCTGCTGTGTACCACCATTCACATTCGTATCGGCCATACTGATTTCATTTCTCTTCTCTGCCGCCCGATTGTTACGCACCAGACGCGATACTCGTTCAAAACAAGTTCAAACTGTATCACCGAAATATGTCACGAAAACCGCTCAGCTCAAGAATACATGCGATGATACTGTAAATATTCCGCCAAAAAGTTCAATTCATCAACACCAAATTGAACTTCTACCTCTATTCCACGGACTTGAGCGAGCTGACCGGGTCTACGCGATCGAGCACTGGGTTGGTGAACAGCTGCACCAGCAGCGCGAACGCCAGCGTCGCCACCACGGCAATCGCATAGCTGTACCAGTGCACTTCCACTTCGAAATACAGCGACGGCATATTCAACGCAGCAGTCAGTAATCCGCCTATCCACCTGCCAAGCGGCAGACCAACCACCACACCCATACCGGTCAATATCATCATCTCGCGGTTCACGTAGTTGTGCACCTCGCGGTCATAGAAGCCCAGCACCTTCAGTGTGGCCATCTCGCGGATGCGTTCGGACACGTTCGTATTGGCCAACGTAAACAGCACCACCAGCGCCAGGCCGCCGGCGAGCCCCACAATCAGCGTCACCACGGCACCCATCAAATCGAACTTAAACGTGGCGGCCAGATGCGCACAGCTCACGGCCTTGAGCACCGACGATTCCTCGCCCAACCGATCCGCATATTCGGCCTGTTCGGTCTCGGAACCTTTCAGCTTGGCGAGCATCGCGTTCCACGTCAAGGTCGAGGCAGTGCCATCTCCCGAAGCCGAAGACGTCACACCGTCGGCCGCAAACTTCTGGTCGTACAGTCGCTCACTGATGTACACATCAGAGCCGATGAGGTTGCGCGTCACCGCCGCAACCTTCACCTTGGCCCGCCCGCTGCCGCCATTGCTCAACGTGACGGTGTCGCCCGCATGAATATCCAACGAATTGGCTGCGGACTTCGCCACAATCACACCACTATCGTCCAGCGCTACAGTGCCGCCACCCGCTTTGCCGAAGATATTGGGCAGCTCGAACCACCCATCGTCACCGGCCTCTTCCAGCGTGACCATGTCGTTCAGTTTGTTCAACGAATTGTTGGGCACCGTCATCAGCTGCACGGTTTCGCTTTCCTGCGCCGCATTGCTCATCTCGCCGCTATCCACGCGCAGATTCAGCGTTTCGGTGGTTTGGCCATCTTGTGCCACCTGCTTGCGCATCGCGGTGGCGTCATCGTCATTGGCCACGACCATCAGGTCGTACTGGTAGATCTGCTCGTATTGTTTGACGCCAATCGTGTCGACGGTGTCATTAATCGCAAATCCGCAGATAATCAACGCTGTGCAACCGGCCACGCCGCCCACGGTCATAATCAAGCGCGACTTGAATCGGAAGATATTGCGCGCGGTGACTTTGCCGAGGAAGTTCAGCCGGCTCCATACCGGGCGAATCCGCTCCAGCAATATGCGAGCGCCCGCTTTCGGTGCCTTCGGCCGCATCAGCGCGGCGGGCGTGTGCCGTATCTCCTCGCGACAGGCGAGCGCGGTGGCCACGCCCACGCCGACCACGAACAGCACGATGCCGGCCGAACCGCACAGCCAGTCGTATTCGAGTCGCACACCGGGCAATATATACAGTCCCTCAATCACCACCAGCAGGAATGCCGGGATGCCAAGGAATCCGACCAGCAGACCGATGCCGCCGCCGACCAAGCAGGCGAGCAACGCGAACAGCAGATACCGGCTGGACACGGCGAGTCCGCCATAGCCGAGTCCAAGGTAGGTGCCGATAAGTCCGCGGTCTTCCTCGACCATGCGGGTCATGGTGGTCAGGCTCATGAGCACGGCGACCAGCAGGAACACAATCGGGAATGCGCGGCCGATGGATTCGATGGAACTGACGTCTGATTTGAGCGAGCTGAATCCGTCGATCGAAGCGCGCGTCTGCACATACCAACGTGCGTTGGCCACATCGTCGATGCGCCGTTGCTGCTTGGCGAATTCGCTTTCCGCTTCGCTTCGCATCGCATCGAGTTCAGACTGCGCATCATCCAGTTTCGCCTTGCCGTCCGCGAGCTGTTGTTCGCCTTCTTCCAGCTGCCGCTCGCCTTCTTCGAGCTGCTGCTTGCCGCTGGCCAGTTGGGCGGCCTGCGCTTCAAGTTGCGCCGACTGGGTTTCGAGGGTTGCGGCATTCGCTTCGAGTTCCGCGGATTTGGTATTGAGCTGTGCCTCTCCTGCAGCCGCTTCCTGTTCCCTGGCGGTCAGTTGCGCGTTCTGCTGGTCCAAGGTGGATTGTGCGGGGGCAATGGTTTCGTTTAATGTGCGCTGCAAATCGGCTTTCTGCTGGGTCAGACTGTCTCGCTGCGTTTGCAGTTCCGTTTGCTTGGCGGCCAGCTGTTGCCGCAGCTCACTGATTGACGGCACTTCAGGCAGGGTAATGCCAAGGCGCGCGAGCAGTTGCTTGATGGCCTGCCATGTGGGTGAGTTGAAGTCGATATTCGGGTCAAGTTGCGCCAGTAGATTGTCGGCCTGTTGAATCATGGACAGCATCTGATCAATTTGTGCCACGCCTTGGTCGATTTGGGTAATGCCCTGTTCGATTTTCGTGCGATTGGCAGTCAGTTCCGTTTGCGCCGCATCGAGCTGTTTGCGAGCCGAGGTGAGCTGCGCTTTGCCCGATTCGAGCTGGGTGCGCGCTTCGGCTATCTGCTGGCGACCTTGCGCGATCTGTTGACGGGCCGATGCAATCTGCGCACGTCCATCGGCGAGCTGCCGTTCGCCATCGGTAATGGTTGTCCTGTTGTTCTCCAATTCGGTACGGCTATCTTGCAATGTCGTTTCGTTGGCTTCCAGCTCGGCCCAGTTGTCGTCGATCTGCTTCTGGGCTTCGTCCAGCTGCTCGTTGGCCTCGTCTTGGGCATCGTCCAGTTTGCGCTGCGCGCTGGAGACGATCTGTTGACGACGGGCTTTCTGGCGTGTGGTCTGTATCTGATGTTCGATACGGTCGGCCACGGTTTTGACGGCTTCATCGTAGGCATCGGAAAACGTGTCAAAATCGGACGCACCAGTGACGGCAACCGATATCGCAGTGTATATATTGCCGGTCACGCCGTCGCTGGGTGCAAAGAACGTATAGTCCTCGGATGAGGTGGACCGGAAGGAGGTCATGCCCGAATAGCCGTCTGGATTGTTGAGGTCGCGCGGGTCAAGTACGACGCCGGTGATGGTGAGTTTCGTGGGGAACTGCGGGGATTGCTCGGCGTCGGCGTCCGTATTGGCGGCGGACTTCGCATCGGATGCCGAGGCATTGGCGGCGACACCTACCGTATCGGCATTATTGGAATCGTCAGTCTCCGTGGCCGCTACCGATATGACGGATGAAGAGGTGTCTTGTGGCGTCACAGTAATGGTGCCGCCAATCTTGAGTCCGCTATCGTTCAGGAACTGCTGAGTCACCGCCACTTCGCCGGCCTTGTTCGGCAGTTTGCCTTGTTGCAGGTACGGCTGATCAAGCCCTTCGGTACCGATTTCCTGCATGGTCACGGTTTTCTTGGTGCCGTCCACCAACGTGGTCACCGTCTGAGAACGTTCGGGCTGCACGGTTTGCACACCGTCGATTCGGCGCAGTGCCGTTGCATCATCATCGGTCAGGCCGTATGTGGATAGCACCTGCAGGTCATGCAGTCCCTGCTGATCGTAAAAACGACCGGCCGCCAGAAAAGCATCGCGGCATCCGGCGTAGATGCCGGTCAGCACGGCCACGCCAAGCAGCGTGATGACGGCGATCGAGACGAACCTCTTCCAGCTGCGCAGCCAGCAACGCAACGTATCTTTGGCAAATACCGCAGAAACGCCCGCTCCTCGACCGCCGCTATCGTCGAGGTTCCGCCGTTTCACAGAATGTTTCACAGGTTGTTTCACGAATCGCCTCGCTTGTTTCACGGGGCGTTTCACAGAGTGTCTTGCAGTGAGCATCGCCAATCACCTACCATTCGATATCGGCGATGGGCCGCGGCGTTGCGTTGACCTCCTCGCTGGTCACCTTGCCGGAGCGGAAGCGAATCACTTTGTGAGCCATCGGTGCAAGCGCGGAATTATGCGTGATGATCATTACGGTCATGCCTTGTGTTTGGCAAATATCCTGCAGCAACTGCAGCACTTCCTTGCCGGTCTCGTAATCGAGCGCACCGGTCGGCTCATCGCACAACAACAGCTTCGGCTTTTTGGCAATCGCGCGGGCGATGGATACACGCTGTTGTTCGCCGCCGGACAGTTGCGCGGGGAAGTTGTCCATCCTCTTCCCCAGTCCGACTTTGCGCAGCGTTTCCTCTGGATCGAAATGGTCAGGGCAGATTTGCGAGGCGAGCTCCACGTTTTCGAGCGCGGTAAGGTTAGGCACCAGATTGTAGAACTGGAAGACGAAGCCGATATCGTTGCGCCGGTAGGTCACCAGTTCCTTTTTCCGCAGACCCGTAATATCGCGTCCGCCGACCACTACGCGGCCGGTTGTGGCGGTATCCATGCCGCCCAGAATGTTCAATGCCGTGGTTTTGCCGGCACCGGACTGTCCCAGAATCACGCTTAATTCGCCTTGTTCGGCGGTAAAGCTGGCCTCGTCGAGCGCGCGAATCACACTGCTACCAGAAGGATATTCCTTGACCACATGGTCGAATTCGATATACGCCATCGCACACCTCCAACGCGCTCGTGGCAGCCACCTAGCCCCATAGGCCCCGCCAAAACTTCCTGCTATACTCAAGTAAAACAACACTGTGTCGGTTCTGCAACCAACAGTTGGATTGTGGGTTGTCGGAATTTGGGGAGAAGGCCATGGCCAAAGAATTGACGGAAAGCCGCCGCACCCGCTACACGAGACGTGCCATGCAGGACGCGCTTATCGAGTTGCTGCGCAATCAGCCGCTCGGCTCCATCACCGTTAAAGCGTTGTGCGAGCGGGCCGATGTGAATCGTTCCACGTTTTACGCGCATTATGCGAGCATCGAGGAACTGCTGCACGACATTGAAGACGAAACCATGGCCTGGGTCACCACCGCACTCGAACAGCTACTCGCCCAGCCAGATTCTGCCGGCATCGAGCATGTTATTGAGCGCATCTGCCAGTACATTGCCGACAATCGCAAGCATCTGCAGGTATTGATGAGCCCGAAAGCGGATATCGGCTTCCAGCAGCAGCTGCTGGGATTGATTTACAGCCAGCGCGGCGTAGGCGAACAGTTGCAATCTTCGGCGGGTTACCCAGCCGAGGCGCAGATGCGTATGCGATTCGCCGTGTCCGGCAGCATTGGGCTTTTGCAATATTGGCTCGCCACCGATCTCGCGGCCTCTCCCGAATCGGTGTCCCACACCATCTTCACCATGTGTATGCCTGCCACGCAGTGAACACGGTGAATTCAGTGAACTCAGTGAAGCGTGCGGTTTCATAAGCATCGCTCGCTATAGCTTCGCCTGCTCACCGGCCGCGCCCACGCCCGCGCTTGCGATAGCGCACAAATAGACGATTGACCATTTCTGAGACGATACGGCGGCATAGAATAACGAACGTTGCGCATCGCGGCAAGCCCCGCGTGCGCCAAAACCCAAGAAATGTGAGAGAAGGGCACAATGAGTACTGCTGATGCGCCTAAGAAGCCGCGCGAAACCGACGACGTGCCGGTGCCGGCCACGCTGCGCAAGTCACTGAAGAACCGTCATATCCAGCTGATTGCACTGGGCGGCGCCATCGGAACCGGCCTGTTCTATGGTTCCAGCGAATCCATCGCGCTGGCCGGCCCCTCGATTCTGCTCGCCTACTTGGTTGGCGGCTTCGCAATCTTCATGATCGTGCGCGCGCTGAGCGAAATGTCCGTTGAGGATCCGAAGGCGGGCGCGTTCAGCTACTACGCCACTCGCTACTGGTCCAAGCGCGCCGGCTTCATCTCCGGTTGGAACTACTGGTTCAATTACATCCTCGTCTCGATGGTTGAGCTGTCCGTGGTGGGCAAATTCGTAAACTACTGGTTCCCGGCGATTCCGACATGGGTGTCGGCGGCCGTGTTCTTGGTGATTATCTGCGCCGCCAACCTGCTGGGCGTCTCCAAGTTCGGTGAGTTCGAGTTCTGGTTCGCCATTATCAAGATTGTGGCCGTGATCGCCATGATCGTCGGCGGCCTGGCCGTCATCATCTTCGCTCTGCCCACCGCATCCGGCATCAAAGCGAGCTTTGCCAACTGGTTCACCTTGGAAGGGGGCTTCTTCCCGAACGGTCTCATGGAGCAGACTAAGGACGGCACCTGGACCGGCCTGTTGATGGCGCTTGTCGTGGTGATGTTCAGCTTCGGCGGCACCGAGCTCATCGGCATCACCGCCGGCGAAACCGAGGACCCTCGTCGTACGATTCCCCGCGCCACCAATGACATTATCTGGCGAATTCTCGTGTTCTACATTGGCGCGCTCGGCGTAATCATGGCCGTAATACCGTGGAACACCATCGGCGGAGACGATGTTCCCAGCCCGTTCGTGCAAATCTTCGATTCCGTGGGCATCCACGCGGCCGCCGGCATCCTCAACTTCGTGTGTCTGACCGCTGTGATGAGCGTCTACAACTCCGGCCTGTACGCCAACTCCCGCATGCTGTATTCGCTGGCCAAACAAGGCAATGCACCCGCGTATCTGGGCAAGCTCAACGCTAAGGGCGTGCCGGTGGCCGGCGTGCTGACGTCCGCCGTGATCACCGCCATCGCCGTGGTCGTGGTGTTCGTGTGGCCTGAGTTCGCGTTCAACTATCTGATGTCGATTGCCACCATCGCCGGCATCATCAACTGGACGATGATCATGTTCACCGAAATGAAGTTCCGTAAGGTGGTCGCCGCGGGCGGCGCTCCCGAGGATTCCGAGCTGGCCGGCAAGTCCGGCAAGGAAGCGCTCGACGCGATTCACTTCAAGCTGCCGTTCGCCAAAGTAACCCCGTGGGTGGTATTGGCGTTCCTGACACTGGTCGTGGTGCTCATGTGCTTCTCCGCCAGCTACCGCGTCGCCGTTATCGCCGGCGTGATCTGGCTCGCCATTCTCTTTGCGGCCTACCAGCTCACTCAGGCGAAGAAGTAAGGCTCCATTTGCGAATAGCTCTCACTGATGAGCACTCAGTGAGAGCTATTCGCAAATGGGATTTATTCATGAAACAGCTCATCGATGCCGACGAGCTGAACGTCGGATTGAGACGCCGCAGCATCGTCGACCAGTGATTGATCGAAACCGCCGAGCGAAAACAGCAGGTATGTTCGCTGGCCGATACCGGTTCGCGCAGCACGGTCTCGCAGTAGATTCAGCACGGAACGGTCCACCGGCGCATTGCGGAATTTGCACTCGCCCACAATGGCAGCATCAGACGCATTGTCAACGGCCATCACGTCTATCTCATCCTGACGATCCCACCAACGGCCAACCGCACGCGCACGGAAGGGCAACCGTCCAGCAGCACTCTCACGCCACATCCATTCACGGCACAGACCCTCGAACGGTTTGCCGGCAAAATCATGTAATACCGGCTTGATATGACGCTCGTATACGCCTTCCACATCGCCCCGCTCCAATTCCGAGCGATACGGAAATACAAACGAATACCAGAATCGGAAGAAATTGTCGTTCAGCTGATACAGCCCACGCGAACCTTTCGCCCGCTCCTTAGGCTTCGCCGTGACTGGGAACTCACGTTCCACAATCCCCAGTTCCATAAGATTGGCGAGATACGACGATACTGTTGCGTTTGCCATCATCGTGTGTGTCGCGATCTCATTCAGCGAAGTTGCGCCGAGCGCGATCGCCCGTATCACGCTGTTATATTTCGCAGTTTCCCGCAGTTCTTCGTGCAACAAAAATTCAACCTCGCTGTATAGCGGAGCAATGCGTCTCAGAATATGCCGCTTGACATTTGCGTCTATGGTCTCATCTGGGTCAAATTCCTCTAGGTAACGCGGGATACCGCCCAGTATTGCGTAGGCCAGCGCCTTATCCTCGCTACTATAGTTGGGGAAGAATTGCGCTGCATCCCAATATGGCATCGGCAGCATCTTCAGGATGCCGGTCGCACGACCATATAGCGGCGATTTTTCTCCCAACAGCTCCTTTTCGATGAAGCTCATGGCACTGCCGCAAATCACAATCATCAGATTTGCATGACGCAACGTGTGGTCCCAAAGATTCTGTAGCACTGACGGCAATGACGGATCAGATTTGACCAGATAAGGAAACTCATCGAATATCACAAGCCTGCGGCCGCCATCGCTCGGCTCTGGCAGCCGGGTTAACTCGGTTAACGCCCTTTCCCAAGAAGGATATTGACTCAGATAATCCTTGCCCGGGGCACCCGCCTCGAACATGAGACGGGAGAACGATGCCAGCTGTTCATCTTTAGTGGCATTCTGCGCCGCGAAGAATAAGGTTTCCTTGTCTTTTGCGAGTTGAATAAGCGTCTCTGTTTTTCCCACGCGCCTGCGGCCGTAGACGAACACAAGCTGTGCCCTACGCTCAGTGAAACATTCCTGCAGTTGCCGTAAATCGCTATCTCGTCCGATGAATGTCATACTGCCCGCCCCTCTATGCCATACGTTGGCGAATTCCTATTCGCACCACGATTTATTGTATCACGATTAATATAATCGTGATTATATAAGATGCGGGCGGTGCGGACTCGGGCCCACTTGCAAAAGACTCTCACTGAGGAGTGCTCAGTGAGAGTCTTTTGCAAAATCAGGCCACTCGTTGCAAATTTCTCTCACCGACTCAACGTCAGTGAGAGTTTTTTGCAAATGAGGGGTCAGATACGGCGCTTGCGCCAGATGGTCAGGGCGATACCGGCGGCGGCGAGGACCACCACGGCACCAGCCACGCCGAAGACGGCGGCACCAGTGTCGGAGATGACGGCACCCGGCTTCTTGCCATCAGCGGAGACCTTCACGAGGGCCTTGCGGGCCTCGGTCAGGTGACGAATCGCATCCTGGACCTCGGTGGAGATGGCGTTCTCCTTGGCGAGCACCTTCTTCGCTTGGGCCAGCGCATTGGCGTAGGCCTTCCACGAATCGGCGGTGTAATCGTCCTGGTTCAGCTTCTCGGCTTCGGCCTTGGCAATGGCGTCTTCGAGCTGCTTGAGCTCTTCCTCAGTGGCCAGATCGGGATCCGGAGTCGGCGTCTCGTCGGCAACGACCTTCACGGTGAACGTGGCGGTCTTGGTCGAATCGGCCACAGACTGCACGGTCACGGTCACCTTGTCGGAGGCCTTCGAGGAGTCGAAGCCGAGCAGCTCGTACTCATCGGCGGCGAGCTCACGGGTGGTGGAGCCGCCGTTGCCATCGGCCACGGTCGCGGTGACGACCAGACCGGCAACGTCGAGCGCTTCACCAACCTTGTACTCGGCCTTGGCGGGCTGCGCGGTCACGGCGATGGAGAGGATCGTGCCTGCGGCCGGGTGCTCCGGCTCGGGCTGGCTCTCCTCCAACGCATTCTGCGCGTCGGTCAGGGCCTTGGCGGCGGCATCGACATCAGCCTGAGACAGGCCGGAGTCAAGGAAGGTCTGCTTGGCCGTCTTGGCTGCGGCGAGCGCATCCTCGAATGCCTTCCAGCTGGCCTCGGTGTAAGCAGAGCCATCGGTGCCGAGCTTGTCGGCCGCTTCAATCGCGCCATCAAGCGCCGTCGTATCGGCCATCTCAATGGACACGCCTTCGTCGGTCGGGTGAATGGTCTGCATCAGGCCGTCCGCGTCGAAGGTGATCTCGTCGATGGCGGTTTCACGGTGGTAGCCGAGGCCGGAGGTGAACACGCCGAGCGGCGTGTAGTGGCGATGGTAGGCCATGAGCCAACGGTCGTTGCCGTCCGCGTCGGTCACATGCACGTCGGACTGGTGCGCGGTACCTTGCAGGTTCTTGGAGGAATCCTTCTGCAGCAGCACACCCTTGTAGGTGATGGTGCCGTCGATGGAATCGGAGACGCCGTACCTCACATGGTAGTTCGGGGAGTTGGCGTCGTCGCACGACCAGGTCCAGTGGTACTTGCCGTCGCGGTAGGCGACGACCACGGACTCGCGGAAGCCGTTCAGACCGTTGAGCTTCTTCACCGTACCGGCCTTGATGCTCACCATGTCGTCGTTGAGTTCGGCGATGGCGGGCGAACCGTTGCCGTACAGGATGTACGACTTGCCGGTGTTCGGGTCGGTGAAGATGGACGGGTCGATGGCCTGTCCAACGGTGACGCCTTCCATCGTGCGAGTGACCAGCGGTTGGTCGGCGGCCTTGTACGGGCCGGCCGGGTTGTCGGCCACGGCGACGCCGATGGCGGATGTACCGTTCGGCAACTTCGCGCAGTAGTAGAAGTAGTACTTGCCGTTCTTCTTCTCGATGGTCGGCGCCCACGCGGAGCCCACGGACCACGGGGAGATGGCGGTGTTCTCATCGCCATCGGTGGTCGGCTGGTGGTCCTTATTGACATCGAGGATCACGCCCTCGTCGGTCCAGTTCACCAAGTCGGTGGAGCTGAACGCATGGAAGTAGTTGCCGCTCCAGCCGGAGAAGCCGTCGGTGGTCGGGTAGATCCAGAACTTGCCGTCGAAGTAGTCGATGTCCGGGTCGGCGTACTGGCCGGGCAGTACCGGGTTGTTGCCCACGGTGACCTTCTTCAGCGTCCAGGTCTGCGGCGCACCGTCGCCCAAATCAACGACCAAAGTACGGTCCTTAGCCAGGTCGGCCGTACCACCATTGGTGAACGCCTGACCATCAAGGGTGAGCTTGATGGAGTCGTCGCTACGGTTGACAGACACCTTGACGGGCACCTTGGTCGCGCCGCCACGGCGGTTGAGCACGGTGGTGACGGTCTTCGTGGACCAGTCGAGGGTGGAACGGACCTGAGAGTGGTCGTCAGTGCCACGCAGCGAGTTCGGGTCGGACGGCACAGTGCCCACAGAAATACCCTGCAGAGCAATCGGGCTGGTCTTCTCGACTTCCTGAGCAGTGAGCGCGCGGTTCCACACGTTCACATTGTCGAACGAACCCTTGAAGTATGGGTCGTTGTAGAAGGACTTGCCCAAGTAGGCCAGCAGATCGTTACCCAAATCGGTGACCTTGTTCTTGGTCGCCTTGTTCTGAGCCACCTGCGCACCGTCAGAGTACACGGTCATCACGTTGTCGTCCAACGTGACCGTGACACGATGCCATGCGCCGTTGCCAGACAACGTAGCGTTAGCCGCGTCCTCCGCACCATACGAGTTGGTGGTGATGCGGCTGGCGAGCTCGCCGGAGTTGTTGTACTTCAGGAAGTAGTACTTGGTGGAGTTCTGGCCGAAAGCGAACGTGAACTGGTTTTTATTGATCTCCGACTTGACATCCATCTGCACAGTCAGCTTGTTACGGCCATCGAACAGGCCCTTCGGGAACTCGGCGTAGGTGCCGTCAGAGCCGTCGAGCTTAAGCACCTTGCCCTTTTCGGCATCCTCGGAGACCTTGGCGTTGCCGTTGAAGGTCAAGTCGTTGCTGTTCTCAGTGGTGTCGGTACCCTTGCTGTCTTCGAAGTCATACTCGGCAATCGGACCGGAGCCGTCTTCATCGGGTGTGACTGGCTCGGTGTCCTTGTTCTTATCGAATGCCTTCAGGATTGCGTTGTACTCGGTTTCAGTGACAGGCAGGATGGTGCCGTGACGCTTCTTGAGCGAACCGAAGTTCACATCAGAGGCAAAGCCCCAATCAGCCTTATCAGTGCTGCCTAAATCGGCAGAACGGTATGGGGTGTAACCCTTACCGGCTGAGTACTGGTCCCACATCAGACCGTAGAGCATCTTCTTGCCCGCATCACTGGTCTGCACGTCATCTTCATTGTAGAAGAACAGCTCCGGGCCTTCCAGCTGCGCACCGGTCAGACCGGTACCAGTCAGGTCACCGAATGTACCGACAAGCGTCCACTGGTTCGGATCACTGTCAGTGTTGTAGTAACCATTCGCAATTGTGTCACCAGTGGTGAGCGTTGTGGCATACGGATCCTTGCTACGCTCAACACCGAGGTACGTGTCACCGGACACACGATAGTAATAGCCGTCATCGGCCTTAATCATCGTGGTATCGATAACGGACTTGACTCGGTCGATCCACTTGACAGGCGTCGTGAAGTTCACGAAATCACGCGTGGTGGAGTAGTACATATTGGTGCGATCGCCGGACTTGTTGTCCGCGTCGGAAGCAGTGGCCCAGTACACCATGTACTGCTTGTTCACATCATCCCAGTAGGCTTCCGGAGCCCAAGCCATGCCGGCTCCCGGAATCTGAGAGGCAACGTCAACGGCGCGCGGTTCGCTCCAGTTGACGAAGTCATGCGACTCCCACACGATCAGGTTGGTGCTACCGGTGCTGGTGGCCGCGGCCGCGCCCCAACCGCCACGGTTGCGGATGCTCAGCTCGGGAGCGATGAGGTAGACAGTGTCGCCTTCCGGAGAGCGGACCAGATACGGGTCGCGCACGCCGTTGTCCTTGCCACGAGAGTTGCCGGTCTGGCTGTTGTTCCAGCTGAGTACCGGATCGCCGGACTCGCGGGTGTCATGCCAGCTCAGGCCATCCTTGCTGGTGGCGAAGTACATCTGCTCGTCGGTAGTGCTGCCTTCGGTGCCGGTGAAGTGCGCGAACAGATAGTCCGTGGTCTTCGGCTGTTCGACGGCGGCCTTGACGGTCAGCTCGAATTCCTTGGTTTCCGTGTTGCCGTCAGCATCGGTAATGGTGGCAGTGAGCGTCACCTTGGCGTCGGCCTTCTGGCGAGTGACGACGCCGGCTGCGATGTCGCCATCTGCAGCATCAGTAATGACCTTGGCGTCGCTGGACTTCCATGTAATCGCGGAACCATTAACCGAACCCTTGGCTGGAAGTGTGATGTCGGAATACGCATCGGTGCTGCCGTTGTTGATGGTCAGCGCGTTAGCGTCGGCCTTGGCGGCATCGGACTTCGTGGAATCGTAGGCTTCCTTGATTTGCTCCGCAGTGTGCGCGGAGCCGTAAATATTCAGGTTGTCGAGTGCGCCGGTGTAGTACTCGCCGTTCACCCAGTTGGCCTTGCCGATCTGCAGCACGCCGCCGTCTGCGCCGAGAATATCGGTGAGCTGAGCGAAGCTCGCGCCATCAGCCGGGGCTACGGTTGCGGCCTGCTCACCGTCAATGTACAGCGTGGAAGCGGCCTCGTCGATGACCAAATCGACGTGACGCCACTGGCTGGCGAGACCATCCTTGCTCACATTGCCGGTGGTGTCGCGCTTACCAGCGTTGTTGTAACGCTCAACGTTCACCGAAGTGGTGCGATCCATCACGCCGAGGTAACGCTCTTGCTGATAGGTCTGCGCATTCGTATTCGGTGCCGCAAATACCGACCAGCCCTGATTGGTGCTGGCGGACTTGGAATCATACGAAATCGTGACCGCATCCAGGCCCTTGAGCACAGCCGAATCATCCGACTTAGTCACATTCAGCCAGAAGCCAGAACCGAGCTGAGCTGCGGTAGTGCCGTCTTTACTGGCAGTTACTGCGGCGGCACCGTTGATGGTTGCCTTGGTGCCGGTTGCCTCATCGGTGAAGGTACCAGTGGCACTTGCCGTGACGTTGTTGAAGTCAAGGCTGGCAAGCAAATCACTGTCTGCCGATGCCTTGGCATTTGATTTCAGGGCTGCTGCCAGCGCCCGCTGTGCGGCCGATGAATCGGTGGTATCCGATTCAACCGCATTTGCTGCTGGCGCCAGCGCCATCAGCATCGGGACAGCTGCAAGAGCTGCCACCGCTTTCTTCCACTTACCCATATGTCTCCTCTGATTGTGGGTTTTGGTTTTGTGTTCAGTTATGGATTGAAGATTGAAGTTATGGTGATACTAGGTGCTCCCTCTCCGTCCGCCAGAAGCCGACTGAGAGGGAGCATTTGGATCCGCTCAGGCGCGACGCTTGCGCCAGATAGTGAGAGAGAAGCCGGCAACGGCGAGCACAACCACGGCACCACCAAGGCCGAGCACGGCGGCACCAGAGGACGGCAGACCGGAGTCTGCTCCCGTACCAGCGTTACCGTTATCGCTGCCTGCACCATCGCCGGAACCGTCGCCCGAACCGGGCTTACCGGGCTCGGTCTTGGCACTCACGGTCACCACGAACGACGTGGTGAGCTGATCGTTGGCCTTGAGCGTGACGGTGACGGTCTTGGTGCCCACAGCGGACATGTCCACGTCGCCGACCGTGTAGTCGGCGGCATCGAGCGTCTTCACCGTGCCGTCCGACATCGTCGCCTCGATCACAAGACCATCGGCGGAGAACTGCTCGCCCACCGTGTACTTGGTCTTTGTCGGCTCGCTCTTGACGCGGATGCCGGTGATGGACGGCTCAACCGGCGTATCGGGCTCGCCGACGGTCACCGTAATGGTCACCGTGCGGTTGGCCGGAGCAACCTCCTGATCCTTGGTCAGCGACATGTCGAGCATGCCGTTGGCGCGCACGTTCACGGCCTTGGCCCACGTATTGCGGTCCTGATCGAACAGGCCACCCGCTGCGGAACCGGAGTGAATTTCCGGGTAGGGGCGTGCGTGGTAGGCCATGACGATGTTGCCGGCCTCATCATGTGCAAGCGAGATGTGGCCGGGGCCGGCCTGCTTGCGCTCGTACGAGGCCTCATCCGCACCGTAGGCACCGGTGTAGGTGTCGTTGGTGTCGAACGACGGGAAGTCGGCCGTGGTCCAGCTCGACAGATCCTGCAGGTCGGCATTCTTGGCGGCACGCATCACGTTGGTGTTGTAATACTTATCCACCGTGGCACCCGCATAGGCAATGTAGACGTAGTCGCCATGTTCGAACATGAACGGTGCCTCTACGATTGCCTGATCAGAACCTTCAGAGTTGTCTCCGGGGGTAGGCGCATACTTGCCGTACTCGAACTGCTGGCTGGCCTGATAGATGTGCTCAAGGCTGCCATCCACCAGCGGAGTGACGCCATCGCCCATCTTTGCCTTGGCAAGGTACAGGCCTGCGCTCTTCGGGAAGAGCCAGTAGCCCTGGGCCTTGCCGTTCTCCTCGCGCTCGAAGTACGTCACGTCGAATGCGGCGCCTTCCAGCACGGTCGGCTCGCCCCAGTTTTCGGCCTCGAGGAATCCGCCATCCTTGATGGACCGCTCGTCGCCGGTGTACGGGATGAGGATGGTGTTGTTGCACCAGCCACCGTTCGTGGACGAGGCACCCCTGTGGAAGCCGGCCACAATCCACCACTTGCCGTTAATCTTGTGGAACTCCTGGGCCCAAATGAACGCGCTCCAACCGTAGAACGAGTTGGGGTACTGGTCTTCGTGGCCCGGAGTGCCGTTCTCCGGCTTGATGATGATGTGTTCCTCAGCATCCTTCAGACCGTTGATGGTCTTGGCGCGCTTGAGGCCGATGGAACGGTAGCTGTCCTTCTGGTTGTTGGTCGAATCAGTGGACTTTACCTCATAGGTGGAACCGGTGAGGTAGTAGTAGCCATCGTCTTCGTTGTAGAAGATGTCCGGATCGGCGCGAGCGTCGTTGTACATGGCCTCGGTGGTCTGCTGAACAGTGCCCTTGACCTCATACGTGCCGGCCTTTGAGGTGTCCACGGCGGCCAGATCATCGGCGTTCCAGTCGACGTTGAAGGTCTTCGTGGAGCCGTCGTTGTAGGTCATTGTGGCCTGCGTTCCGGAAACCGCTGCGGTGACGTCCTCGGCGGAAGCACCGTTCTCCACGGTTGCGCCGCCCAGAGCTTTAACGCCGGTGTTCTGCAGATCGACATAGTTCTTGTAGAACGCATCGAATTCAGAGGAGCTCACAGCGAATGCGCGGGTCTGGCCTTCGCCGGCCCATGCGGGCAGACCTTCGGTCACGTCGCCCACACCCATCGCAACCGCGTCGGCCTTGAGCGTCTCGCCGACCGTTGCCTTGGCAGTCAGGTCGGAGAGCGTGGCCATACGGCCTTCGCCGCTCAGGCCATCGGTCCAGAAGACCTTGTAGCCCTTGGAGGCGGCATCATAGACGATGCGCGGGTTGGTGACCATGGAGCTGTCGGTCACGGTGATGGCGCGCTCGTTGGTGAACGTGGCACCGTCGCCCTTGCCATCCCACACGTAAATCGCACCGGTGGCGTTGTTCTGCGAGGAAACCACACCAAGGGTACCGTCCTCCGCACGGAAGAAAGCGGGCGAGCCCATCTGCGCATTCGGCTTGGCAGACTGCGAGCCGTCCCACTTGACCGACAGAATCGACTGCGAACGGTTCAGGGTCTCCCATTTGCTGCCATCGGCGGCCTTGGCGGCCACGTACAGCGAGTCGGCGCGACGATCGTCGTTGTAGGCGAGCGGGTCGTACTTGGCACCGTTCTGGTCGGAGCGATCGACATCCTTGACGTAGGAAGCGATTTCGCCGCCGTTGTTGAGGATTTCGGATTCGGCGGTGATGGCCTTATCCACGCCGTCGATGGTGGCGGTGAGCTTGACCTTCACGGCCTTCTCGCCGGACTTCGGCTGCGTGACCTTGCCGTCTGCGGCTACGAGCTTCGCACCGTCGCCGGTCGCGGACCAAGTAACCGTCTTGCCCAGCACAGTGCTCGGCAGGTCGCCGGTGATTTGCGCCGGGATGGCGAGCGCGGCGGCGTAGTCGGTCTTCGCGCTTTCCACGCCAAGCTCGTCGTCGCTCAGGGCCTTGCCCCAGATCTTGAAGTTGTCGAGCAGACCGGAGAAGTACTCGCCGTTGCTCCAGTTGGCCTTGCCGATCTGCAGCACGCCGCCATCAGCACCGAGGATGTCGGCGAGCTTCTGGCCGTTGTTGTTCACGGCTACCAGCTTGGAGTCGATGTACAGCTTGGCGGTTGCGCCGGAAATCACGATATCGACGTGCTTCCAGTCGGCGTTCGTCTTGGTGTATGAGACGTTGCCGGAGGAATCGCGCTTGCCGTCGTTGTTGTTGTAGCGTTCGACGGTAATACCGGTGGTCTTGTCGAGCACGCCGACGTAGTGTTCCTTGCCGTACTCCTGCTTGGTGGCGTTGGAGGCGGCGAAGAAGGTCCAGCCAGTGTTGTTGGAGGCATCGGGCTTGACGTCGTAGCTGATGGTCACGTCGTTCTTGCCCTTGAGCAGAGCGTCGCCGTTCTTGGCGGTGACGTTGAGCCAGAAGTTCTTGCTGAGCTTCGCGGCCTTGCCGTCCTTGCCGTCGGCGAGCGTGGCGGTGCCCTGCGTGGTGCCCGTCGCGTTG
>ERZ772902.776-NODE-776-length-29943-cov-52.753647_pt1 | contig 29943 bp, 25 predicted proteins | sample MGYA00511470_ERZ772902 | MGnify/ENA primary metagenome ERZ772902 (study PRJEB29015, sample SAMEA2737717) | human gut metagenome | biome: human gut; feature: human-associated habitat; material: faeces | place: China | collected 2012 ... | reverse complement strand
AGATTGACGGCAGGCGGCGGGGAGGTTGCGGGCCGGGCATGCCCGGCCCCTACGGGGGTGGTGGTGGGGTGAGCGGTGTGTTTTCCACATTCGTCACACGTGAATGTGGAAAACACTTGCAATTTCTACCTTATTATAATAGTATAGAGACAACATACTTGAAACGAGGTCCTGTCATGATCCTGGCATTGAATATCGGCAACTCCAATATTACGTTTGGCGGGTATACGCCGGACGGCAAGCTGGTGTTTTCGTCGCGGCTGTTTGCGGACACGGCGCTGAGCAGTGATGAGCTCCTGTACAAAATCGTAAACATGCTGGCGCTGTACGGGGCGGAGCCGCAGCAAATCACGGCGGTCATCTTTTCCAGCGTAGTGCCGGCGTTGACGCCGCGGCTGCGCGAGGCCCTGCGCAAGATGTGCGAGTGCCAGATCATGGAGGTCGGCCCCGGGCTGAAAAGCGGGGTGCGAATCCGCATGGACAACCCGGCCCAGCTGGGCGGTGAGCTGCTGTGTGCCATCGTGGGCGCGCTGCAGCGGTGCACGCCGCCCTGCGTGGTGGTGAACTTTGATACCGCCACTACCCTGCTGGCTGTGGACAGCACCGGCGCACTGGTGGGCGGCAGCATCCTGCCGGGGCCGCAGTGCTCGCTGTCGGCGCTGGTGCGCAACACGGCGCAGCTGCCCCAGGTGGAGCTGGAGGCCCGCCCGCGGCGTCTGCTGGGGGCCAACACGGCGGACTGTCTGCACAGCGGCATTGTGTACGGCACGGCAGCCATGCTGGACGGAATGGTCGCGCAGATCCGCGCAGCGCTGGGCGCACCCGACGCGCCGGTGGTCGCAACCGGCACGCTGCCCGACAGTGTGCGCACGGCGTGTGCGACGGATATTGTGTACCGCGAGACGCTGGTGCTGGAAGGGCTGTATTGGATCTGGAAGAAGAATACGCGGAAGTGACGTTTTGGTTGCGGGCCATCCCTGTAGGGGGCGGCGTCCTCGACGCCCCGCGGAGGGGTCAAGACCCCTCCCTACGATGCAAACCAGTAACAGGCGGCGACGCAGGGTTGCGGGCCGGGCATGCCCGGCCCCTACGGGGTGGTGGATGGTTGGCGGGTGCTGGCCGGGAGGTGCGGGCGGCATATATGCCGCTCCCTACGGGCAGGCGTATTATAATATCCATATTCCGGACAAACATCATTATACATCCAAAGAGGTGCTGCTTGCACCTCTTTCTTTTTTTGTGGTGTCGTGTTATAATATATTATGTATAGTTATGTACAAAATTTACAGAGAAAGGTATTTATTCATCACTCATGCAGCATTTGAAAAACTTTAACTGGAAGAAATTCCTCTTGCAGGGGGTGCTCCCCTTCCTGCTGGCGGTGGCTGTGGGGTTCATCTCCCGCTATCAGCTGGAGCTGTCCGACGGCGTGACCGAGAGCTTTTTGCAGCTTCAATGGCCGCTCTACGCGCCGCTCAACGCGCTGACCGCTTTTTGCCTGACGCTGATTTTGTTTGCGCTGCTCGGCAAGTGGAGCCGCGCAACGGGCATTTCGGGCGCGGTGTTCACCGTCATTGCGCTCATCAACTACTACACCCGCGACCTGCACGGCTCGGCGCTGATGCCCCAGGACATTTTGAACCTCGGCACCGCCGCCGAGGTCATGGGCAGCTACACCCTGAAAATCACGCAGGACGTTGTGAAGATCGCGCTGCTCTACCTGCCGATTCTGGCGATTGCGTTCGTGCAGGCGCAGCTGGTCAAGGGTGCGCCTAAGCGCGCCGGCTGGAAGGCCCGCGGCGTGCGGGCGGCGGGCAGCGCACTGGGCGTGTTTCTGGTCATGTTCTTCGGCTACTTCGGCCCCGTGACCATCAAGCCCAAGACGACCTACGGCTGGGCGTGGCAGAACACCTACTACACCTACGGCTATCTGGCGGGGACGATTGAGGCCACCAGCCTGATGGCCGACCCTATCATTGAGCCGGAGCACTACAACGACGCCGCGGCGGTGAACACCGCCCGCAAGGCCGACGACTACATCGCCCCTGCCAGCCCCGAGAGCGCCGAGGACTACCCCGACATTGTGCTGATCCTGTCCGAGAGCTTCTACGACTTTGACCTTGTCACCGACCTGCAGGCCGACACCGACATCATGCCGGTCACCAAGAACCTGCCCAACTCGGTCTACGGCCACACGATCAGCCCCCATGTGGGCGGCGGCACAAACTCCACCGAGTACGAGATGCTGACCTCCAACTCGCTGATCCTGATGCCCAGCATCACGCCGTTCAACTGGCTGAACCTGTACAACGCCAACAGCGTTGTCAGCTACCTCAAGGGTCTGGGCTACTCCACGATGGCCGCCCACCCCTACACGAACTCCAACTACCGCCGCGACTCCGCCTGGCTGGCGCTGGGCTTTGACGAGACCCATTTCCAGAGCGATTTTACCACGCAGGAGACCTACGGGGACCGCCCGTACCAGACCGACTCGGCCACCTACCGCGACTGGGAAACGATGTACGAGGCCATGCCGGAGGACCGGCCGCGGTTCAGCTTCCTGGTCTCCATCCAGAGCCACGGCGACTACGATATGAACGATGCGTCGCTGGATATTGTCCACGCCGCCACCGACTACGGCGACTACGATGCGCTGATGGACGAGTACCTGAGCTGCATCAAAATGACCGACGCCGCCGTGCAGGAGCTGTGCGATTACTTTACCGCGCAGTACGAAAAGACGGGCCGCAAGGTCATTGTGGCCATGGCCGGTGACCACGCGCCCAGCTTTGTGGGCCATGTGGCCGACCCCAGCTTTGCCGAAACCGACAACGAGCTGCAGATTTTGGAGCGCAGCACGCCGTTTTTCATCTGGGCCAACTACCCGCTGGAGCACACGGCAGCCGCCACCAGCACCACCGACCCGCTGAACCGCATGGACATGGTCATGCTGACCCCCACCCTGCTGCAGCAGGCGGGTCTGCCCCTGAGCGACTACTACGAGTACCTGCTGGAAATGAAGCACAACACCCCCGTTGTGACCGCCGCCAACGACTACATGAAGGTGGACGGCACCACAGCCGAGTACGGCGCAAACCCCGCGCTGGACGAGTGGGCCAAGGGGTATCTGATGCTGGAATACAACAACATCGGCGCGCACGCCAAGCGCGACCAGAGCATTTTTGACCCCGCCGAATAAAGAGGAGGCATCCCTATGACAGGCCTGAAACGAACCCCGCGCAGCCGCGGCGGCTTTACGCTGGTGGAGCTGATCGTGGTATTGGTGATTCTGGGCGTGCTGGCGGCCTTTGCCGTTCCGGCGCTGACCGGGTACATTGACAGCGCCAAGGAAAAGCAGGCCGTCAGTGAGGCGCAGGCGTGTGTGATGACGGCGACCCGGCAGGGTGCGCAGAACTACGCCTTGGTGCAGAACGCTTCGATAACGGGAAAAAGCGATGGTGCAAATGCTCTGAAAAGCTGGGCAGGCACGTTGACAAACGAGGGTCCCACCGTGACCGGCGGAGATGTAGCACTTACCGAGGGCAGCGGGCAGTATCTGCTGCATGTGAACAACCCGCCTGCGGGCAGTATTAAGCCTGTTGGGATTTCTTCGGATGCCGGGGTCAAGGGTACCGTGCAGGGGATGACCTGCAATGCCAGCGGGCAGGTTTTATACTTGGTGTATACCAGCGCCGATGGGATACAGGTCGTATACACGAACGCAGGAACCACCGCGAGTGTAAATATCGGCAGTGATGAGGCTGTTGTTGTGCCGACGCCGAAGAAGAATGACCACTCCGGCGGCGGTGAATCCGGCGGGGGCAGCACCGGGGGCGGCGTTTCCGGCGGGGGCGGTACGACCGGCAGCACTGTTACAGCAAATGAAAAGCAGTTCATTATCCACTTGCAGGATGTCAGCACTAAAAACTCTAAGCCTTTTGCAAACAGAAAATATCACATTCAGAGCGGCACAAACATCTTTGATGTGGACTCTGATGCAAACGGTGATATTCTGTTGGATATTTCTCCTAAGGAACGCTCTCGTCCCAACACTGTTATCGGGGATACGCCGACTACTATCACCGAAGCTGAAGTTCCTGATGGCTACCAAGTCATTCCCAGCAGTACAAAAATCTATATCAATGTTGTCAATGATGGGGACGATTATCATCTCAATTCCATACAGGATGGCGGAAATAACAATCCATTTGCTATCGATATGGCTAAAAGGCAGCTTACCCTTATGCGCTTTCCCGTTGCCAAATTGAATCTGCGCGTCACTGACCCTGAAGGAAATGCGCTGTCCGGTGCTACCTTTGCTATTACGAACGGCTCAGACACTGTTGCCAAACTCACCAGTGATAGTAAAGGAGAATGCTCCATTCCTGTCAAACTGCATGAGGGAGATAACATCGGGTATTCTGCTGCTTTCCTAACTACCGGAGACCAAAATAACCAAACTTATGTTATAAAGGAAACTCCTCCTGCCGGATATAAGGGAGACTTCACATGTTCGTTTCATTTATATTATAAGGCATATCCCTCTACTCCGACTCCCCATTATACAACCTGGTTCCGTATTGATGCTTTTAACTTCAATCAGGGAGAAGGGTGTAGTTATAGTCTGGAAAAGACTGTTGGTGATAAGGATACTTTTCATGTCACAAACAAACGCTAACTCTGCACTGTCTATATCCGTAAAATTGATAACGCCGGAAATCCTGTATCCAACGCCAATCTAAAAGCTGACAATACCGGCAGCTTTGTTACGCCAGAGCATAAATTACAGGATACAACCAAAATATAGCAGACTGTCGAAAAACGCTTGTAGGGGCGAGCATTGCTCGCCCGTGCCCGTTTGCCTTGCAAAAAACTTTCCCGGAAAATGCGTTGCTGCGGTAAGTTGGCGGGCGACCCATGGTCGCCCCTACGCACGCAATAAGGCAAGAATGCGATTTATTGACGGTCTGCTATATAATTTCACCCTCAATCAATAAGAAAGCCCCCACCCAGCCGCAGAACATCTACGGTTGGGTGGGGGTGGTTTATTTGTAGAGATTGCAGGGGCGCGGCGGCAGCGGCAACGCTCCCGGGCGGATATGGGATCCGCCCCTGCGTTCTCTGCCAATCACAAAAACTCTTTCCAGTAAATCTCTGCGCTTCTCGTCATCTCCCGGGAAAAGTCGCTCGCGTACTTGCGCTTGCAAAATGCCTGCACGGCTTTGTCAAAGTCGTAGTCGAGCTGGCCGTTGGCGGCGGCTTTCGCCGCAAAGTCGGCGCGCAGCTCGTCGGGCGTGCGGTCCGTGTACACATTCTCGCAGACGACGGCCTGCTCGGCAAAGCGGGCGGGCTTGGGGCGGCGCTGCTGCTGCTCCGTGGGGCGGCCAAACACCAGCATACAGGCGGGCACAACGTACTGCGGCAGGTGCAAGGCGTCGCGCATGGCCTCCGCATTCTCTAGGACGTCGCCTATGTAGCAGCTGCCGATGCCCAGAGACTCGGCGGCGACCACGGCGTTCTGGGCGGCAATGCAGGTGTCGGCCACGGCCAGCATCAAGTCCCCTGCCCCGGGCTTGCGGGCGTCCGTGATGCCCGCGGCGTGGTAGGCGTTGATCCAGCGGCGGCAGTCGGCCAGGAACACCAGCACCAGCGGCGCCCCGGCAATGAACGGCTGGTGGTCGCACAGGTCGGCCAGCGTGGCCTTCAGCGCCGGGTCGGTGATGTCTAGGATCGTGTACAGCTGCTGGTTGCCCGCCGTCGGTGCCTGGAACGCCGCGTTCAGGATGGCCGCCCGCTCGTCCGGCGTGACGGGGTCGGGGGTGAATACCCGCACGCTTTTGCGGGCGGAGAGGGCGGAGAGGATAGCGTTGTTTTCCATAATAAGCTCCTTTGTATAGCAAAAGCCTCCCTTGTCAAAGGGAGGTGGACGCCGTAGGCGGCCGGAGGGATTCCGGCGGGCTTTCCGGGAGCAAACCGCTTCCGCGACGCCCGTCGGAATCCCCCAGTCCGCTCCGCGGACAGCCCCCTTTGACAAGGGGGCCTTTTGCCGTTTTATTTAACTTTTCCGTTTCTTCAAAAACTTCCCGATCAGCGTATCCAGCATGCTCAGAACCTCGCGGATGTTCAGCACGCAGACCACCGCGGTGATGCCCACGACGGGCAGCGCCCAATGGGTCAGGTTCATCATGCACCAGATCTCCGCCAGCACCAGCGCCAGATTCAGCACAAGCCACGCCGGGTGGAAGTCTATCTCCAGCAGACCACGGGTCGAGTAGGCGCGCAGCAAAAACACCAGCATCAGGCTCAGGAAGCTGGCCGGGGTTACGCCCCACGGGCCCCACCGCAAAATGAGCAGGTAGTTCAGAATCAGGTTCAGCACCGCACCGGCCAGCATTGTGAACAGCGAGCCGGTAGACCGTTTATACACGACGTAGACGCTGTTCAGGAACTGGTTCAGGCAGGTCAGCATCGAGCAGAGCGTCAGGAACGGAACAAACGTCCAGGCGTCAAAATATTCAGCCTTGAACACCCGCATGAGCAGCTGGCACAGCATGATGATGCCCGCCACGCAGCAGAACAGCACGCTGGCATACACGCGGAATATCTTGGAGAAGAACGCCTGGCGGTCCGTCTCCTCGGTCACGGCGGAGAGCTGCCACGCCTCGTAGAAGATGCTGCCCAAAATCGTGATGATCTGCGGCAGGAAGTACCCCGCCGACAGCAGCCCGACCCAGTGGTTGCCGCTGCGGCCCGCGTAGCCCTCGCACATGCCCTGCACAAAGAACATGTCGCTGGCGTTGATGATCCAAAAGCTGATGGACGCCGGGATCATCGGCAGGCAGTAGCGCAGCATCTCCTTCCACAGCGTCTTGTCAAACGCCTTGGGCTTGAAGTACCGCCAGCACCCGCCCGCAATGAACACAAACACCATGGATGTCAAATCTGCCAGCGCATTTGCCAGCAAAAAGCCTGCAGCGCCCATTTTTAAGACGCTCAGGAACAGCAGGTAGTAGAGCAGCAGGCTCAGCGTTGTCAGCACACCGTCTATGGCGACCAGCCGGTTCAGCATCCGCGAGCGGATGAACTGGGTACACAGCGTTCTCATACAGCTGGCCAGCACGCAGAGGTACAAAAAGCCCAGGTACTCCGCAGCGTTGGGGATGAGCCGCACCAGCGGCATGGCCAGCAGCAGCACCACAAAGCCCAGCCCGATAGTCGCCGCGCCGTTGACAAAGACGCTGGATTTGTTGGTCGCTTTGTCCAGCCCGAACCGGATGACCGCATAGGCCACGCCAAGGCTGACCACCGGGATCAGCAGGTTTGTGGCCTGCTGCAAAAGGCTGGACACGCCCATAACGTCCGGCGAGTCGAGCGCGTAGCTCAGATACGGGCGGATGAAGAAGCTGAGCAGCTTGGAGCTGAAGTTGGAGATGGCAAACAGCAGCGTATTGCTGACCAGCGTCGTATATTTTTTCTGTGGAGACGGCAAAATGGGAACCTCCCTTGTTTGTAGAGTATGAAGCCTTCCCCTCCGGGGGAAGGTGGCCGAGCGAACGCGAAGGTCGAATGAGGGCAAACCTTCCGCCGGCACCCCGTTCACGGGCAATCGCGGCAAGCTCCTCCCTCATCCGCCCGCTCTCACCGCAGCTTCAGCATCCGTTCCCGCTGCTTATAATCCGGCAGCACCTCCGCCACCGCGGCCCAGAACGCCGGGCTGTGGTCAGGGTGGGCAAAGTGACAGAACTCATGCACAACAACGTACTCCTGCGCGGGCAGCGGCATCGTGCAGAGCCGCCGCGCAAACGCCAGCGTGCCGGTGCGCAGACTGCACGACCCCCAGCGGGTGTTCATGTCACGCACCGCAATTTTGGGCATCGCACCGCCCGGGCAGGTCGCCGCGAATTGCGGATAGTATGCCCGGCACAGCGCCTGCATATAGGCCAGCGCCTCGGCCTTGGGTGGCAGCGCGGGGGCCTCGGCGGCCTCTCGTTCGCGCCGGGCCGCGGCACGCGCCTGTGCGGTGCGCACCCAGTCGGCCCGCGCCGTGACAAAGGCGTCCACATAAGCTGCAGGCACCCGTGGCGACGCACTGGCCGCCACACTGCCGTCGGCCCGCACGCGCAGGTTGATGTTGCGCACCCGCCGCCGCGTCAGCGTGTAGGTGATGCCGTCCGCCGTCCGCTCCATGCCCGGCCCCCCTTTTGCAAAAGTATATAGTTTATTGTACACGCATTTGCCCAAAAGTGCAACAGTTGCCTGCGGCGGCGCATTGTGGTATGATACTGCCAAAAGGGGGCTTTTGCATGAAATCGCTGTTTTTTGTTCTGCCCGCCCTGCTGCTGGGCCTGACGGCCTGCGGCGCGCCGGTGGCCGCCGTGACCCTGCCCGACACCGTGCAGATCGAAAAGACCCAGACCGCCGAGACTGCCGTCCTCTACGAGGATGCCGACGGGCGTGAGGTCAGCCCCCGCCGCGCCGCCCTGACCGAGTGGCGCTGGTCTGTGGCCGATGACACGATTGCCGAGGTCGATCCCAGCGGCATTGTGACCGGTCTGCGCGGCGGCTCGACCACCCTGACGCTGCAAAGCGCCGACGGGAAAATTTCCGCCAGCTGCCCGGTGCAGGTGTCCAGCCCGCTGCGCGGCATTGCTTTGGACGACTACACGCTGTATTTTGACGACCGCGATGTCGTTATCATCGACTACGACGGCACGGCGCACCACACCCTGGCCTACGCCAGCCGCGTCGGCGCAGTCTGCCATCTTCTGCCGGAGGACACCACCGACCACCCCGCCGTGACCTATCACATCGCCGACGAGCGCATCGCCCGCTTCGACGGCTCCTGGCTCGTCCCCGTGAATTACGGCACCACGACCCTGACCGCCGACTGCGGCGGGTTTACAGCGCAGTGTACCGTAACGGTGGTCAGGCCGGAGGAATAGGCAAAAGAAAACGAGGGGATGTACAACAGCCCCTTTGGTGACCCTCCCGTCCATCTCCCGCGCCCTAAAAACAGCCCGCGGGGCTGTTTTTGCCCCGCGGGACGCTGGACGCGGGGCCCGGGCTTTTCGATTCCCGCACGGGTCACCTTTTACGCCCGACACCTATTAAAAAGCGTATACAAAGAAAAAAGCACTACCTCAAATGAAGTAGTGCTTTTTGGTGACCCGTACGGGAATCGAACTTCTATCATTCTACAAATATCCTTTAATGCAATACGTACTAACGATAATTTTATCACTGGTATGGATTTCATTAAAGGGTATTTTTATATCTGTGTGGTACAAAGTGTGGTACTCTTCATATAAAAAGTGTGGTACAGCACCTGCTTGCAAGAATAAATAAAAAAGTTGGTGATACCCCTCTTGCCAGTACGTGCGAACTGAATATCATGATAATAAAGCCACCTACTGAAAATTACTCAAAGGAGATTATTATCATGAAAGGCAAATATTTGAATTTGCGGTCCGAAATCATCCGCGCAGGCTTTACCTGCTACAATGTCGCGGAGGCCATCGGCATTTCCCCGCAAGCATTGTCGCAGAAGATGAACGGATATTCGCTCTTTTCGGCAGAGGAAATCGCACGCATCGGAAGGTTGTTGAATATCAATAAGGACGATTACTACACTATTTTCATCGAGCCAGTCACATAAAATGGCCGGCTCTAAGGAGTCCGCATGTATACCACACAAAGTAAAATGATTTCTCGCGCAATCTGGGTTGAGAAAAAGCACGTTTGGAAAATCAACCTCCAAAAGAACGGTGTCCGAAAGTCTTTTTATTCAAGCGTCCCGGGTGACAAAGGCCGAAAGATCTGCGCCCAAAATGCAACCTCGTGGTTGTCTGGAGCTTGCCCATTTAGCGTCAGCGAACGTACAACGGTTGATACCGTGTTTGAGCGCTACCTCCAAGATAAGGCACTCGAAACCACAAACATCTACACCATCCGCAACAGGTATAACAACCACATTAAACCTATAATTGGCAAAGTCCCGGTTATGCTACTAACTAAGCAGGATTTAAAGCGAGTTATCTATACCGCATACAGAAAGCACAATCTTAGTCAAAAAAGTCTTAAAAATATACGCGGCGATTTATCTGGATTCTGTAATTATTTGGACTGTGCCGATATCCGGAACGATTTGCGTACATCAAACATTAAAATTCCCTCAAACGCCAAAAAAGGTCAAAAGCAAGCACTTGACGTTTCTTCGCTTAACATCTTATTCACCGAATCTCAGGTGCCTTATAATGGTACGATTTGTCAAGACAGCTTAATCTATGCATATCGATTCCAAGTCGTTACAGGGTTACGTCCTGGTGAATTGATGGGCCTTGAGTGGGGCGATATTGACAATGATTATATACATATACGCCGTGCCATCAATGCTAAAGGCATCACTACAAATGGGAAGAACGAATTTGCCGCACGCGACTTCCCGCAGACTCGATATACACGTATGCTTTTAGAAAGTCAACAAGTCTATCGAGTCACTCCGTTAGACCCTCATGAGAGGGTCTTTGGAAGCACTGGTCAACTATGCTACCGTAAACGCTGGGGGATCTATTGCAGGTATAACGGTATCCCTTATATTACGCCGTATGAGCTGCGACATACCTTTAGCTCAATCTACAAAAATCACTTTAGCAACTGGGTTTACGAGGAGTTAGTTGGTCATACACATCCTGGTGTTAATGGTGTCTATATGCACCCGATGGATGGAGACATGGACGGCGTTCCTGCTCTGCTTGACAGCTTGCTTGATGAAAGACTTTCATTAGGTAGAGCAAAGCGGATGCTCTTATCTAACGGCCAAACCAAATAAAAAAGCACTTTATAAAGACGAGCTTCATTCAAGAAATTTGTAATGAAGTTCGTCTTTTCTTTATTGTCCACCCTTGCGAACTGAGTAGAATTATAAGCACAGGGAGCGAACAAGCAAGATACATCCTCTCGGTTGTCATATTGCTTTACGTTTCCTCCATCAGAAAAGGGAGGTGACAGAAATGTCGTTTGGTTCTATCAACAGCAGTGCTCGACACACTTGCTTTTGGTTGCATCTATCCGGCACCATTCCTTAGTTACCAATGGCGAGGACAGTACTTCGGAAACAACATAACGATAATGCCAAGGAGGAAATAACCATGAAAATCATTGGTTATAGACGCAGTGACTTTGTCACGAAAGAAGGCCGTCCCGTCACCGGCTGCCGCATCTACCTCGCAACGGAGATTGCCTCCCAGAACGGGGAGGGCGTCTTCGTCAGGGATATGTATCTCTCTGACGCTAAGATGGCCGAACTTAAAATCAACCTTCATGACCTGATGGGACGCGAAGTGAAGATTTTCTACAACGAGTACCGTAAGCCTGAGAACATTGTGGTGCTCGACTAAGGTTTCCAAGCACACTGTAGGACGCGTTAGCGGCCTCACCTCAAAAATGGGGCTTGTCTCATTTTTGAGGTAAACCAATCAACACCCATACAGCACCTTGAAAATTTTATAACGACAAGCGTACGCTATGGACTTAAAGCCGCCACACAGGTATGGAGCTAGTATTACCTCCATACCTGTGTGTACAGTCCATAAAGCCTATAACTATAAGCTTTAAAGCGTACACAGCGGCTTTGTGTCCGTAGTGTACTGGGTACACTATATGGCAAAAGGTTACGCGACACGCCGTTACCAGCTGACAATCAACAATCCACAAGAGCATGGCTATGATCATAATGTTATCAAGGCTGCTCTTGAAAAAGGAGCCAAGCTCCTTTATTGGTGCATGGCTGATGAAGTGGGGCAAGAGGAAACCTATCACATACACTTATTTGTAGTATATGAAAATCCTGTAATGTTCACAACCCTAAAGAACAAGTTTCCTACTGCGCACATCGAAGTGCCTCAATGGGGAAAAAATTCCGAAAACTATGCTTACATCCGTAAAGAGGGTGCTAAGTATAACAAGGATGCAACCGGTCACTACAAGTATACCGACTCCAAGGGAAAAGTACATGAAGGGATAAACTACTCTGACACGTTTGAAGAAAGTGGCAGTTTACCCCCTGACAGCAAGCAGGGCGACCGTAACGACTTACGGACTCTGTATGCACTGATTGCATCCGGGGCAGACAATGCGCAAATCCTGGGTGAGCACCCGGAATACCTGCGAGATATCTCCCACATTGACCGGACAAGGCAGACCATCCTGGAGGAGAAATACCGCAATGTATTTCGCCAGATGACAGTCACCTATATCTTTGGCCCTACTGGCACAGGAAAAACTAGGTCGGTAAAAGAAGGATGCGGATACTCAAACTGCTACGCGGTGTCTGACTATCACCATCCTTTTGATGGCTACCGGGGGCAGAAAGTGATGCTCTTCGATGAGTTCCACAGCAGCTTGCCCCTTAATAGCATGCTGCAATACCTGGATGGCTATCCTTTGGAATTACCCTGTAGGTATGCTAACAAGCAGGCTTGCTACACGGAAGCATACATCATTTCCAACTTGCCGTTGGAGAAGCAGTATGTTTCCGAGCAGCACGAAAAGCCGGAGGCTTGGGACGCGCTCTTGCGGCGCATCAACTGCGTTCGGGTTTTTGACCTCGACGGCAGTCACAAGGACTATACGGTTCACGAGTATTTTCACCCTTGCACCACACCGACATTTGAGCAAATAGAGATTGATGATTGTCCGTTCTAGCGGATGAAAGCTGTGCTATCAGGCTATACGGGCATTTATTTTGAAAGGAGATTTAATCATGCGTAATGATTCTGATCGCCTGCAATGGCAGACGGAAAAAAATTATATCATGAATACGTTCCACAATGGGCTTAGACGTATTCAAACCGATTCAAAGACCGCACAGCAATATGTGCTGCTGTGCCTCGCACTCGCAGTTGCCGCCCTGATTATGGTTTCGGGCGGCTCTGGCGAGGACGTGATTTCGGTAGTATTTAGACCGTTCGTTAATTTTATTCGGGTAATTGCATGGCTGGCAGAGTGCCTTGGCGTCATTTACCTCTTTGGTTATATCCCCCACAGTTGGTCATATTACGACGATTTTTCGCGTGCTGGTATCTGCAACCAGGCGCATGAAGCACCACTGCTAGTTAAGGCCAACAGGGATGGTAATATTCAACAGCTTACTTTCAGCCTTAAAGGCTGCCCGCTCGAATACTGGGAAGACAATCGGACAACAATCGAATCCGCACTTAATGTGACCGTCCTCTCTATCACTCAGGGCAGCAACAACCAGCTCTTTGACCTTCGTGTTGTTGCCGGGTGCAACCTTATGGGGCGGCTAATCCCGTGGGCAGATACATATATGGACGATAGCGACACAAAAATCGTCTTGGGCATCAATGCGGCAGGCATTCCCGTTAGCATTGATTTTAGCCAGCTGCCTCATTGGCTTTTGGCTGCTGCCACCGGCATGGGTAAGACGCAGTTGGCACTGTTGATTCTCTACCAGCTGTCGCAAAAAGGCTACGACATCTACCTCGCCGATTATAAAGGTGTGGACTTCGGCCCCGAATATCGTAAGACGGGGCATTATGCAGATGATGATGCTGCCCTTGAGCAGATGCTTGACAGTGTTGTACATGAGCTTAACCATCGCCGTACAGAGTTTTCTATCGCTGGCTGTGCAAATCTTGAGGAATATGTCCAGACGACCGGAGAAGAACTGCATCGAATCGTCGTTATCCTGGATGAAACCTCGATGATTCTCGATACAACTGGACGTGATAAAGATGGCAAGGCAGTAGTTGCCTCGATTACGAACAAGCTCCTCGCCATTGGCCGTCTGGGCCGTGCGCTCGGTATTCATCTGCTTGTGGCAACTCAGCGCCCCGACGTAGGGTCTGTTCCGGGTAGTCTTAAAGCACAGCTTGACGGTCGTATTTGCGGCCACACTGCCGATGCACAGAGTTCCATTGTTATCTTGGATGACGGCAGTGCCGCAAAGCTCCCTGCTATTCCCGGACGCTTCATCATCCGCAATGGCAGTGGGTCGGACGAAATTATTCAGGCTTACTACTATCACCAGTGACCAAGGAGTCGACTATGAAAAATCCACCTCTACAACAGGGCCATGACGGCCCGCGGGCACCACCGTTGCGTCCTTATCAGGCTGACACCCTTCAGCGTATGAAATCCTACGAGGGAAATGCCGCCCTGTGCGTTATCGCAACCGGCCTTGGCAAGACACGAATTTTTGCTGAGTACATCCGCTGTGATGTACTGGAAAATGACCACCACATACTGATTTTATCTCACCGGGAAGAACTCGTGATACAGCCGTTGGAATACCTCAAAGGCCTTCCCTGCGGCATCGAGCAGGGAACCACACATGCACACGGGGAACCCATCATCAGCGCTTCGGTGCAAAGCCTTGTGGGGCGGCTCGACAAGTACAACCCCTACAGTATCGATACCATCATCATCGACGAGGCCCACCACAGTGCTGCACCGACCTACCGCAAAATTTTTGAGTACTTCAAAAATGCCGTTCGTTTTGGCTTCACTGCAACCGCAATCCGCGGTGATGGTGTCGGCCTGGATGTGGCTTTTGACGACATTTTGTGCGAGTATAACACCCTATACGGCATTGAGCACGGGTATCTTAGTCCTATAGAAGCTTGTCAGGTTAATCTCAAGTATGACTTGGGGACAGTGCAGTACCGTGAGGATACTGGCGATTATGATGCCGCAGATATAGCACGCGTTATGTCTGGCACAGCAGCGGGTATCGCGGAGGCCTACACCTCAAACGCACGTGGGCAGACCATCATTTTCGCACCATCCATTGAAGAGGGCAAAAATGTGACAGCACTGCTCAATTCCCAGCATGGTGCCAGTACCGCGGCCTTTATCGATGGCACTACTCAAAATAGAGGACGTCTGTTGGAGGCCTACCGTTTGGGCCTAATTAAAGTACTTGTCTGCTATGCTGTCCTGACGGAAGGTGTTGACCTGCCGATGACAGAAACCGTTCTGCTGGCCCGCCCGGTTGCCACAACCAATGTCGGCCTGTATGCGCAGATGGTAGGTCGCGGCCTGCGGTTGCATCCGGGAAAAAGTGCCTGCAAGATTATTGATTGCGTGGGCATTTCCAGGATGCCGATATGCACGGCAGCAACGCTAATCGGCGAGGAACCGCTAGCTCCCAAACCTAAAAAGGAGCAGGTGGAAAAGTTGCCGGAGGAAACCGAACCGATAAAGGTACTTACAGGTGCGGACATTCCCGATACCTGGATACAAAATCAGAAGGAGGTAGACATTATGGCACTTGGCGAAGGTGTTACCACCCATGATGTCGCATGGATTACACTCAAGGATGGCGGCTATATACTGCCTATCCCGACCGTAACCTACCGCATCAGCAAACCGCTGACTAACGGCATGGTGTACCTGCGGAAAAATAAAGCGTGCTCCAAGAGTGCGGTGCCATTACAATTTGCATTAGACTATGTGTATCAGGACTTGAAACAGAAGCATGCTAAATATCAACATATCTGGGACAAAAAACAGCGCTATAAGTGGGATAGACAACCCATCACCAATGAGCAAATTGCCCTTATCCACAAGCTGGCCCCGGATTACAAAATTGACACCCATAAAATGACACGAGGGGATGCCTCGCGGGCGATACAACTGCTGACCTACAAGCCGGAAGAATGGACGCCCCAAACGACACCCTCGGAGGTGCAGGACGATGCCAAGAAAAGCCCGTAAACTTTCGTCCTGCGGCGTGTATCACATCATGATCCGTGGAATTAACCGCATGACCATCTTTAATGATGATGCCGACAATCTGAACTTTTTACATATTCTCGATTTTTGCGCAGATGAAAATTTTATCATCATGGCATACTGCCTGATGGGCAACCATCTGCATCTGCTCGCGAAGGATTGTAACGATTCCTTGCAACACATGATGAAGGCCATCGGGGTACGGTACGTTGCCTACTACAACCGCCGCTACCAGCGGACAGGCCCGCTCTTCCAGGGCCGTTACAAATCCCAGCCTGTCACAACCAAAGGCTACTTCCTGCGGGTACTGCGCTATATCCACCGCAACCCGGTCGCTGCCGGAATGGTGCAGGATATGCAGGACTACCCGTGGAGCAGCTACATTGACTACTTTGCTAGTCGAAAAAAGCCGTTATGTCATGTAGACACAAGCTACGCGCTTGCACTGCATGATTTAGATTGGCTGCGGCACTACCACCAGCAGCCAGAATTAAATGCCCGCGGCATTCTGGAGGATTCTCCGCTGCCTGCCTTTACGGATGCTGAGCTTTGTGACTTTGTACGTGCAACGGCAGGCATGGAATGCCACGAAATCCAGCTTTACCCCGAATCCACCGCAACCCCGCTGCTGCGCCGTCTGGTAACACAAGAGGGCGTCAGCATTACACAACTCTCACGGCTTACAGGGATGGCACGCGGAGACATCCGCCGCCGTCTGCTGTGAGCGGTGATACAACTCTCAAAGGAGAAATCCCATGAAGAAAGAAAGCTTTATTTACAGCACTCTCACGATTGGCGGTTCGAAGGAACAGGTCAATGAAGTAATGAAGTACATCTGCGATGACATCTATGACATTGGGAGCATTGATTTGAATAAAATCTGTGCTGTGCCGGTACACCTGAACATTGGCCCCGATGATGAAGTTTCTTGCGGCGAAAAGCTTTACCGCCATTATCTTGATTTAGTTCCTTACCCTACAGAAGAGGAAGAAGAAAATTTTCTTGCTGTTCTTAGCCGTGCAGATCAGCGCCGGTTCCTTTTGGGAAAAATGGCTGTGCTGAACCGGAAGGAATACGGCTATCCTACTTATACCGGCTGGTGCACGGAACACTGGGGTACAGACGAAAACGTGATATCTTTTGAAGAATGTAATGAAAATAGCATTGCATTTCTCACCCATAGCGCACCTGCAAGTGAGGCTATTCATACGCTCTCAATTCTTTTTCCTAAAGTAAAACTTACTTTCGCGTGGGAGGAAAACAAGGTCGCCCTTATGGACGATGAAGTAGTTTTACATTATGAAGTATATCGTTACGGGGAGCTGGCAGAATCCAAATCTGCCATTGCCGGAAAGACCCACTGGCAATATAACGGCAGCTTAAAAAAACCGTTGTACTGCACGCCCCAAGAAGATAATGATTATGGGGAAATCCCTGAAGGAATTTCTGCGGAGGATTTTGAGGAACCGGACGCTATGCCTTTCTAACCCTGCCTCGTTTGAAAAGTAAACATCAAAAGGACGACAGCCTTTATTGGCTCTCGTCCTCTTTTTGTTGTCTAGTCTCAATATTGTCAAATAAAGGGCTGTCCCAAAAAGTTTTAAATGGGATTCCTAACCCCACACATATCCGTGCAACTATTTCAGTTGAAGTATTTTTAGTGGTAGCATAAGGCTTGACAGTCTTTTTAAGGACAGATGGTGCAATGCCGGAACGCTCAGCCAGCTTGTTGACACTGTAGCCGCGCTCGTCTGCAAGCTCCAAAATGCGCAGCTTAATTGCCTCCTGTAGTAGCATTTGCCCTCACCACCGTGTACAATAAAGTATATTTATTGTACCGATTTGCTAAGGGAAAAATCGTCTACCTGGAGACGATTTGAATCTTGCTCTTACGTGCTGATGTGCTATAATATAAAAGGAAGGTGATAAATGGATGCAAAAACTATCCCACACCGCACCGTACATAGCCTATGCTGTGGCAACTGCTGGGATGGCTGTGCTGCTACTCCTTGGCAGCTCGCCGGGAGCAATAGTTGCCCGCAGTTACCGGGCGTATAATGGGCGCGCTGTTCCCGGCTACACAGAATATACGTACCGGGATGTTAATCTGTCCTTCTCGGTGCCGCTATCACCTGTGACCGCGGTGGAAGCACGCGCGAAAAAAGACGGTTATATCTTGTTTGCCTATCCGCGCTGTCCCTACTGTCGCAACCTGCTCCCTGTGCTTGCCGCTGTTGCTACAAGTGAAGGGGTCACGATGGACTACTGCCAGGTAGACCTATATCGGGATATATACACCTACAACTCGGATACTGCCGCACCAGTGCAAACCAGACCAGCGGGGGAAGGCTACACCGAACTGCTAACCTGGCTGGATGACTACCTGGCCGAGTACACCGTCTCCGACCCGGAGAAAAATGAAATTGATGTCGGGGAGAAGCGTATCGGTGCACCGACCATCATCAAGGTGGAAGATGGCAAGCCCGTGTCAAAATGGCAACTATCGGATGCTTCAATATTTGTAGGCGGATACCCGGAAAACAAATACGCAGTCTGGGACAATTCCATACAGGAAGGAGTTGCAGATTCCTTGCGGGAGTATCTGGAAACTGCGTGATGTATCGGGGACGGTGAGTCGCGCAGCGATCTCCCCCGTCCCCGATTTAAAAGAATCCAAAGCCGCCACTTATCAATAGAGTGGCGGCGGCAAAATTAAAAAGTAGCCTCGGCGCTAGATGCCGAGAAGGAGTGTTTTTATGAAAAAGAATATCGTATTGGCAGTTATTGCGACTGCGGCTATGGCGCTTAGCCTGGTAGGATGCGGCGTTAAGGTCACGAACATCTCGGTTCCGGATGCTGCAACCATCGAAAAGGGTGAGAGCATCACGCTGCCGGTGAATTTCGGCACGGAGGATGTGCCTGCAGAGACGCCTGTCATCGTAACCGGTGAGTCTGCTACGGCAGAAACTGCTACGCAGGATGAAAAGATTGCCAAGGCGGCTGAGAAGCTGACGCTCGCGTGGACTTCCTCCGATGAGAGTGTTGCTACTGTCGATGAGACCGGCACCGTTACAGCAGTCGCAGCCGGTGAGGCTGAAATTACCGCCACGGTCAAGGATACCGAGATGCAGGATGTCTGCGTTATCACCGTCAAGGTGTCTGCGAAAGAGTTGAAGGTTCCCGACACTCTGGATGTCAAACTCAACGACACGGACGAAACCGCAATCGAAGCGAAATGCGAGCCGAAAGATGCGTCCAACATTTCGTTTGATTTTGCTTCCAGCGATGAGGAAGTCGCCACCGTCGATAAGGACGGCAAGGTGAAGGTCCTCAAAGCAGGCGAGTGCGACATCACTACTACCCTCCTGCAGGATGGCGAAAAGGTCACCGAGAAGACGACTCATGTGAAAGCGTTCTATGAGGTTGAAAGCATCACGCTCGATTCCAACGAAGGCAAACTAACGGTCGGTAATTCCCATACCATTAAGGCAACTGTTGCTCCAGAAGAGGTCGCCGCCAAGACCACTATTGAGTGGTCGTCCAGCGACGAGAAGGTTGCTACCGTTGACTCCAATGGGAAGGTAACTGCTGTTTCCTCCGGAAATGCAACCATCACTGCAACTGCCGGTGAGGAGAACGCCAACTACGAAGTGACTGTTGAGCAACCGAAGAAGGCCACAACCAGCAACAAGACCTATACCAAGAGCAGTTCCAGCAACAGCGCTGCTGTGACGCCTTCCAACCCGGCACCTGTTACACCGACCGCGCCAGTTACGCCGTCTGCTCCCGCTACGCCGGTACAGCCCAGCAATCCGGAGCCTGCTGCTCCGGCTCCTGCACAGCCTGACCCGGCACCGGCACAACCCAGTAACCCTGAGCCCGCACAACCCTCTCAGCCGAGCGGCGGTGATAGCGGCAGTACGGAAAACAAGCCTAACGGCAGCGGTGGATGGGAATGGGGCGGCCCTGTAATTTCCACTCCGACTGATAATGGTTGCCCTCCTGAGGATGTTGGCATTCTTTGCTGATGGCTTTTTGAAAAATAGTAAATTATAAACAACCGGCAACTCGTAGAGGGAAACACTCCTCTACGAGTTTGCTTTTTGAAAAGCAGTGCCTATTATAATAATGTAGGGGTTAGCAAATGAAAAAGAGATTCGTATTGGCAGTTATTGCGACTGCGGCTATGGCGCTCAGCCTGGTAGGATGCGGCGTTAACGAAAATGGGGACGGTTCCTAAATTGAGAAGTTGACATCAAAACCTCAAAAACGGGGACGGCGCAGTCGTTTTAACGACCTGCACCGTCCTCTTTTTGTAAAAGCATTCGCTCGTAGAAACGTAGAAAAGAACCGGTGAGGTAACAGCTTGTTACCCCACCACGAATAAAGTTGACTCGTTTTGAATAGTAGACATCAAAATGGAGTAAGGCCGCTTGCGGCCCGAATTTTGCAGCAAAAAGCCGGGAGCTTTCACTCCCGGTTCTCTTTATTGTGCGGTCATCATCATGTCGCAGTCGGCACATTTTATGCGCACAACCTTTGTCCCTCGCACGCTGTTGTGACAGCAGGGGCAAACATACTTGATGCTGTGGCTGTTGGGGTTACTTCCTGTCGGCTTGCCCGTGGCGTCCCCTGCGCCCTTGCCACGCGGGGCGTAGAAATCTTCAATGCGGTTCATGCTGATGTCCTGCCAGTCTTGTTCCAAAATGAACTCACACAGCGCGTCGGTCGGCTCGGTGATGCTCCATCCAACGCGCGGGTCGTAACTGATTTTCAAATCGCGGGCCTCGGCGGCCTCCTTAAATTTTTTGTTGTGGTATGCGCCGCCCCTGCTGCAATCCTGTATGCCGTTTTGAAGGTTCCACAAGTGTACACACTCGTGGAGGGTGGTCGCCACCACGTTTTCTATGGGCCGTGCAAGCGTCCCAGCGCCGATGTTAAGCTCATGGCGGGTTGTGTCTCCTCTCTGCCATGCCTTGGCTACGGTGACGTGTCCGTAGGCTCTGGGCGTGCTCTGTATCGTGATGATAGGCTCCTCCAACTCACCGTTGAAATACTTTACATTCAACGCGCGGAAAATTTTCTCCAAGTAACCAGCCGTCCGGGAAGTCTTAACAGTCTCTTTCATTTTCGTGTCCTCACTTTCGTTTTCCCAATCTTTGCCCGTGTTATCCCACCGGGATAAGGGGTTGCGGGTTGTTCCGCGATTAGCGGACAAAAGTGAGGTTGGATAGTTGTCAAGGTGACTGTGGAATACCGCAGCCATAATTTTAAAAAGCGAGGATATGCCGCAAAAGCTCCTTTACAATTTTCCAATCCACGCTTTTATAATTTTTAAAGGAACAACAAAAAACAGGATTGCCACGGCTATAATTTACTCCGCGGCAATCCTGTTCCCATGTTACAGGGCTTGCGTTTATTTTAAAAGTGTGGTACGATTGTGGTACTTGCAAAAAGGGTAATAAAAAAGCTCCTAATTTTCAACGCATCATCGAAGAAAATCAGAAGCTTAGTTTGGTGACCCGTACGGGAATCGAACCCATGTTACAGCCGTGAAAGGGCCGTGTCTTAACCGCTTGACCAACGGGCCTTAGAAATACAGAGCTTCGCTAAAACCTCCGACATCCATCGCCCACTACTGCGGACGACCGTCCCCCTAACCTTAGCGAAACTCTGTAAAAGTGGTAGCGGTAACTGGATTTGAACCGGTGACACTTCGGGTATGAACCGAATGCTCTAGCCAACTGAGCTATACCGCCACATTTGTCGTCGCGCTCTTGAGAACGCTATATTATTATAGCCGACAGTCTCCCCTATGTCAAGTAGTTTTTCCCGATTTTTTTCAAAAATGCAAAAAAAATCCCGCATTGCGGGTGCAATGCGGGGGAAAACTCTAAAGGCAACACCGCATAATTCTAAGTGCCGATACGGCGAGCGAGGTGCGGCAGCTGCTAAGCCAAAAGCGCAGATAATACTTTGTGTATTATCGAGCATTTTGGCAACGCAGATGCCGTGCCGCAGCCGCCGGAGCGGTGCTTAAGCCGTAAGGCGGGAATTATGCGGTGTTGCCTAAAGGCTTCCCACGAGGGGCTGCGCCCGCAGGCGCGTGTCGGAGCGCAACCGCCGAAGGCGGCTCTTAGCGCGGAGACTGAAGCTGTCCGCAAAGCGGACTGATGAGGGGCGAACTTACGGCAGTTACCCGGTTATGGGCGGCCACGGCAGCTTTCCCCTCATCCGGCCTTCGGCCACCTTCCCCCTCGGGGGAAGGCTCTTGCAAAATTACTTCTTGTTGGGCACCAGCACGGCCTTGCCGCCCATGTAGGGGCGCAGGACCTCGGGGATGGTCACGGTGCCGTCGGCCTGCAGGTGGTTCTCCAGGAAGGCGATCAGCATACGCGGCGGGGCCACGCAGGTGTTGTTCAGCGTGTGGGCCAGCTGGGTCTTGCCGTTCTCATCCTTAAAGCGGATGTGCAGGCGGCGGGCCTGGGCGTCGCCCAGGTTGGAGCAGGAGCAGACCTCGAAGTACTTCTGCTGGCGCGGGCTCCACGCCTCGATGTCGCAGCTCTTGACCTTCAGATCGGCCAGATCGCCGGAGCAGCACTCCAGCTGGCGGACGGGGATCTCCATGGAGCGGAACAGCTCGACGGAGTTCTTCCACAGCTTGTCGTACCAGTCCATGCTGTCCTCGGGCTTGCAGACGACGATCATCTCCTGCTTCTCGAACTGATGGATGCGGTAGATGCCGCGCTCCTCGATGCCGTGGGCGCCCTTCTCCTTGCGGAAGCAGGGGCTGTAGCTGGTCAGGGTCAGGGGCAGCTTGGCACCGTCCAGCGTCTGGTCGATGAAGCGGCCAATCATCGTGTGCTCGGACGTACCGATCAGGTACAGGTCCTCGCCCTCGATTTTGTACATCATAGCGTCCATTTCAGGGAAGGACATAACGCCCTTGACCACGTCGCCGTGCATCATGAACGGGGGGATGACGTAGGTAAATCCCTTGTCGATCATAAAATCGCGGGCGTAGGCCAGCACAGCCTCGTGCAGGCGGGCAATGTCGCCCAGCAGGTAGTAGAAGCCGTTGCCGGAGACGCGGCCTGCGGCGTCAAGGTCGATGCCGTCGAAGCTCTCCATGATATCCACGTGGTACGGGATCGGATAGTCGGGCACAACGGGCTCGCCGAAGCGCTGGACCTCGACGTTATGGCTGTCGTCGGGGCCGATGGGCACGCTGGGGTCGATCATCTGGGGGATCGTGTACATGATCTCCTGGATCTTGGCCTGCAGCTCGGTCTCCTTGGCCTCCAGCTCCTTCAGGCGGTCAGCCTGGGCCGTGACCTGCTTCTTGATTTCCTCGGCCTCGGCAGCCTTGGAGGGGTCTTTCTTGGCCTGGCCCATCAGTGCGCCGATCTGCTTGGACAGCTTGTTGCGGTTTGCGCGCAGGTCGCTGGCCTCACCGATGGCGGCGCGGTACTCGGCGTCAAGCGCGATGACCTCATCGACGAGGGGCAGCTTGGCGTCCTGGAACTTTTTCCTGATGTTTTCCTTGACGGCGTCCGGGTTTTCACGGACAAAACGAATGTCTAACATAGTGGTACTCCTCTATTAAAATTTCAATAATAGATAATCCTAAAGGCTTCCCCCTCGGGGCTGCCGCCCGCAGGCGGCTGATGAGGGCAAAGTTTGCCTTTATTACCCGTCAGCGGGTCATTGCCGTAAACTCGCCCCTCATCCGGCCCGCGGCCACCTTCCCCAAGGGGGAAGGCTTTATAACGGCTGCTCACCCTTCCGGGTCATACATTCCCAGCAGGCTCACGAACTTTTGCAGCATATCATCGCTGTAAAAGTCGATTTTCAGCGAGCCCTTGCCGTCCTTGTAGTCAACATGGACCTCGCTGCCGGTGACCTCTTTCAAGGCCGCCTCCACCTCCACGGCGCGCTTCGGGCGGGTGAAGTTATCATCCTTCGCCTTGGGCGGCTTGGCGGGCTTTGTCAGCTTTTTGCACAGGGCCTCGGTCTGGCGCACGTTCAGATTCTGCGCCGCGACCTCCGCCGCAGCCTGCCGCATCAGATCCTCATTGGGCAGCCCCAGCAGGACCTTGGCGTGGCCAAAGCTCAGCTTGCCCCCGCTGACCATACGGCGCACATCCTCGGGCAGGGCCAGCAGGCGCAGGCTGTTGGTCACGGCGCTGCGGCTCTTGCCCAGCTTTTTCGCGGCAGATTCCTGCGTTAAGCCGTACTTGTCGATCAGCTGCCGGCAGCCCTCAGCGACCTCGATGGGGTCGAGGTCCTCGCGCTGCAGATTTTCAATCAGCGCCAGCGCGGCGGCCTGCTCGTCGGTCACATCCTTGATGATGACCGGCACCTCGTCCAGCCCGGCCAGGCGTGCGGCACGCCAGCGGCGCTCGCCCGCAATGATGATGTACCCCGGGCCGACCTTTTTGGGCCGCACCGCAATGGGCTGCAAAAGCCCGTTTTCGGTGATGCTGTCGGCCAGCTGGTTCAGCGCGTCGTCGTCAAACCGCTTGCGGGGCTGCTCGGGGTCAGGCTCGATTTCCCGCAGCGGCAGCGTTGAGTTGGACGCTTCGCTGCCGGTATCGTCGGACAGGTCGGCAAACAGGCTGTCCAGCCCCTTGCCAAGCCCGCCCATCTTCTTTTTGGCCATCGGCGTCCCTCCTTATCGTTCGTTGTTTGCCAAAAATTCCCGCGCCAATTCCATGTACGCCTCGCTGCCCCTGCCGTTCGGCTCATAGAAGTTGATCGGCATACCGAAGCTCGGGGCCTCGCTCAGGCGCACGGTGCGTGGAATAACGGCGCGGTAGACCTTGTCGCCAAAGTACTTTTTGACCTGCGCGACGACCTGCATCGTCAGGTTGAGCCGCCCGGAGTACATCGTGAACAGCACGCCCTCGATGTCTAAGTAGCGGTTGTACTTTTTGCGCACGGTTTTCAGGGTCGCCATCAGCTCGCTCAGGCCCTCGAGCGCGAAGAACTCGCACTGCATCGGGATGATGACGGTGTCCGCCGCGCAGAGCGCGTTGACGGTCAAAAGGTCGAGCGACGGCGCACAGTCGATGAAGATGTAGTCGTACAGCGGCACGACGGGGGCCAGCACGGTGCGCAGGCGCATTTCCCGCCGCGGCACCGACACAAGCTCGATGGGTGCGCCCGCCAGCTGGGTGTTGGACGGCAGCACATCGGCGTTGTACTCGCTCTTGATGATGGCCTCGCGGACGTCATCATCGTCGATCAGGCAGGTGTAGGTGTCGGCCTCCACCTTGTTTTTGGAGATGCCATACGCCGATGTGGTGTTGCCCTGCGGGTCCAGATCGACGATGAGGACCTTTTTGCCGAGTGCCGCCACACAGGCGCTCAGGTTGACGGCGGTGGTGGTTTTGCCAACGCCGCCCTTCTGGTTTGCTATTGCGATGACTTTTGCCACGCCGTACCTCCCCTGTTTTTGCGTTTTTTGGCGGCTTTGGGGCCGCTTGTATCTATTATAGCACAAACAGAAGGGATAAAAAAGGGGTTTTTCCAACAAAAAAGTCCGGCAGATGTTCCACGTGGAACATCTGCCGGGGGTATGCCATGCCGCAAACAGCGCGGGCGTGAACGATGGTGGGAAAGTTCGTAGGTCGTTGCAGGGGACGGCGTCCCCGACGCCCCGCGGGGGGTGCGGGCGGCTGCCCGTGAATGCCCGGTATCGGGCAAGCGTCCGCGGAGGGGTCAAGACCCCTCCCTACAGATGGGGTTCACGGGTGCTTTGTAGGGAACGGTCTTGACCGTTCCGGGGACGTTTGCCGTTGCTGCATGGTAAAATATTGCTGCGGTGTAGGGGCCGCATATATGCGGCCCGGCAGTGTACGGGAAACGGGCGCTTATGGGAAACCCGCGGGCCGGGCATGCCCGGCCCCTACCGCGCGGCAGCCAAAAAGTGTACACCAACGCAGCCATCCCGGACGTCTATCCTCGCAGCCGGCCTTCTCCTCACACCTTCACCTCAAACTCCCCTTCTTCCTCCTTCGCGCCGTTCTCCACCTTTCCCGCCGTACCGTCGCTGCTGACCGGGATCCTCACAATGTACTCCAGACACCCGTCATGCTTATCGCACCGGGTCGTGGCGGCGATTCCCTTCTGGGTCATCAAATCCACCGCGTGCTGCAATGTATTTACAAAGAACCGCACATCCCGCACCATGGGGATCGTGCGGCGGCAGGGGCTGGGCCCGTTGGGGGCGGCCAGCATCTGGTCCACAAGGCGGTCCGCCTGGCGCACGCTCATCTTGTCCCGCGCCATCTTTTCCAGCGCGGCGGTGCGGCGTCCCTCAGGCAGGCGCAGGGCGGCGCGGGCGTGGCGCTCGCTCAGATGGCTGGCCGTGCAAAGCTGCTGCTGTTCCGGGGTCAGGGTCAGCAGGCGCAGCTTGTTGGCAAGGGCCGGCTGGCTCAACCCCAGCCGCCGCGCAGCCTCGGCCTGGGTGCAGCCCCACAGCCGGATGACCTCTTTAATGCCCCGCGCCGTGTCGAACGGGTCCAGCTGGCTGCGCTGCAAATTTTCCAAAAGCCCCAGCGCGGCGGATTCGCTGTCGTCGTAGTCGGCCAGTATCGCCGGCACCTTGTCCAGCTTGGCCAGACGGCAGGCGCGCAGGCGGCGCTCCCCCGCCACAAGCTGGTATTTGTGCAGCCCGACCCGCCGCACGCTGATGGGCTGCAAAAGGCCGTTCTGCAAAATGCTGACGGCCAGCGCGGCGATCTCCGGCTCGTCGAAGGCGGTGCGCGCCTGGTAGGGCGACGGCTCGATGCAGTCCACAGGCAGCATCAGAATGCGCCCCTGTTTTTGTATATCATTTCTAGGCAATTTCGGTTCCTCCCCTGTGGCGTAAAAAATGCTATGCTTTTCTACAAAAAGCATAGCATAAACCGCAGTTTCGGGGAAGAAAAATCGTTCGCCCTTATGTTCAATTTTTTGCGCTGTTACAACGGCTTCTTTGCAATTTTTCCGCCGTTTCGGGGGTAAACCGTCGGAGTCTGCGATATTTTTTTGCAGAACACCAGCCCGCGGGCACTGCCGTCCGGCAGCGTGAAGGCGCGCGTTTCCTCATATTGGCCGCCCAGCTTTTTCAGCGCGTTGGCGGCGGCTTTTGCTTCTGCGTCTGCCTCGGGGCCCTTCATCGCGATGAACCGCCCGCCGACTTTGACCAGCGGCAGGCAGTATTCGCACAGCACAGGCAGTGCCGCCACCGCGCGGGCACTGGCCACGTCGAACTGCTCGCGCCAGATCTTGCGGGCGGCCTCCTCGGCGCGTTCCTTCGCAAACTCGACACCGGTCAGACCCAGCTCGGCACAGGCGTAGCGTAAAAAGTCCACGCGCTTGCCCGTCGGCTCCATCAGCGTCAGCTCCAGGTCAGGCTTGTAGATTTTTGCCACAATGCCCGGGAACCCCGCACCGGTGCCGACGTCCACCAGCCTGCCGCTGACCTCGGGCTGCGCCGCAAACAGCAGGCTGTCCGCAAAGTGGCGGTCCTCGATGCCCTCGGGGCTGGTGATAGCGGTCAGGTTGACCTTTTCGTTATAGCTGACCAGCAGCTCGGCGTACCTGTCCAGCAGATCCAGCTGTGCGCCGGTCAAGGGGATGTTCCACGTGGAACATTTAGCTTGTAATCTGTTTTTATCAATCATAGCGTCTCCTTGGCTTCCCCCTCGGGGGAAGCTGCCGCCCGCAGGCGGCTGATGAGGGCAGACTGTATGTGGCTGCCCGGTTGCGGGTGAAATTGATATACTCGGCCCTCATCCGCCCTCGGGCGGGGCCTCGGGCACCTTCTCCCTCGCGGGAGAAGGCATCCTGTTTATTTCAGCTTCAGCAGCACAATACTCAGCTGCGCCAGGTCGCTCGGCGATACACCCGGTATCCGCCCGGCCTGCGCCAGCGTGCGCGGCCTTATCTTCGTCAGCTTCTCGCGGGATTCCAGCGTCATCGTCTCAATCGGCGCATAGTCAAAGTCGTCGGGGATCTTCACATTCTCGTGCCGCTGAATATCCCGTATGATCCGTTCCTCCCGCGCAATGTACCCGGCGTAGCGGATCTCCGTCTCGATGCGCTGCGCCATGGCGGGGGTCACGCCCTCGCCGCGGCCAATGACCTTCGCGATCAGATCATAGCTGATGTAGGGCCGCCGCATCAGCTCGATGGCCGAACCGCCGATCTCGCCCAGCTCCGCGCCCTCGGGGGCGGCGGCGCGCAGGTCGGCCAATTTGATGCTCGTCGTCTCCAGCCGGTGCAGCTCGGCCTGCTTGACCTCACGGTCACGGCAGAACAGTGCCCAGCGGTCATCGTCCACCAGCCCGTACTCGCGGCCAATCGGGGTCAGCCGCTCGTCGGCGTTGTCCTGGCGCAGGCTCAGGCGGTACTCGCTGCGGCTCGTCATCATGCGGTAGGGGTCCATGACCCCCTTCGTGACAAGGTCGTCCACCAGCGTGCCGAGGTAGCTTGTGTGCCGCGCCAGCACAAGCTCTTCCCTGCCCAGCGCGTGGCGGGCGGCGTTCAGACCCGCCAGCAAGCCCTGCGCAGCGGCCTCCTCATAGCCGGATGTGCCGTTGAACTGCCCCGCGCCGTAGATGCCGCCCACGACCTTGCTTTCCAGCGTGGGCTTGAGCGTCGTGGGGTCCACGCAGTCATACTCGATGGCGTAGGCCGGGCGCATGATTTCGAGATGCTCAAACCCGGCAATCGTGCGGTACATCTCGTTCTGCACGGCCTCGGGCAGGCTGGACGAGAGACCCTGCAGGTACATTTCCTCGGTGTCCTCGCCGCAGGGCTCCACAAAGACCGGGTGGCGCTCTTTCTCTTTAAAGCGGACGACCTTGTCCTCAATGGACGGGCAGTACCGCGGGCCGACACCCTGAATGTCGCCGCCGTAGAGCGGCGAACGGTGCAGGTTGTCGAGAATGACCTTATGGGTCGCGGGGTTCGTGTAGGCGATGTAGCAGTTGACCTTGTTGTGCATCGGCACGCGGGTCATAAAGCTGAACGGCTGCAGCTCGGCGTCGGGGTCGCCGGGCTGACATTCGAGCTTCGAGAAGTCGATGCTGCGGCGGTGGACGCGGGCAGGCGTGCCGGTCTTGAAGCGGCGCAGCGTGAAGCCGTTCTCCACAAGGCACAGGGTCAGCGCGGTGGCGGCGTGGGTGCCGTCGGGGCCGCTGTCATAGTGGGCGTCGCCCACAAAAATACGCCCGCCCAGGTTGGTGCCGGTGGCAATGACGACGGCCTTGCAGGCGTAGTAGCCGTGCAGGTTCGTGAACACGCCGCAGACCTTGCCGTCCTGCACGTCCACGCCGACGATCTCGCCCTGGTGGATGTCGAGGTTGGCGGTTTGCTCCAGCGCGTGCTTCATCCAGATGTGGTAGCGCTTGCGGTCTGTCTGCACGCGCAGACTGTGTACGGCGGGGCCTTTGCCGCGGTTGAGCATCCGGCTTTGCAGGTAGGTGGCGTCTGCGGCCAGACCCATCAGCCCGCCGAGCGCATCGACCTCCCGCACAAGATGCCCCTTGGCTGTGCCGCCGATGGACGGGTTGCACGGCATATTGCCGATGAAATCCAGCGACAGCGTAAACACCGCGGTCCTTGCCCCCAGCCGTGCCGCCGCATGCGCCGCCTCGATCCCCGCATGCCCTGCACCAATGACGATGACGTCGTAGGTTCCCAGTTTGTCCATATACGTTCCCTCTTACCCTATATTGTGCAGGATGTCCTTACAGACACCCGCGAAATTTGTGTCCACTGCATTGTTGGCGTAGCGCAGCACCCGGCAGCCGATGCCTTGCAGGTAGGCGGTGCGCTGTGCATCGTACTCGACGGCCTGCGGTTCGGTGTGCTGTGCGCCGTCCAGCTCTATTACCAGTTTACACGATGAAATATAGAAATCAACTATAAAATTGCCAATTATTTTCTGGCGGTAAACGGTCTGCGGCAGGTTTTTCAGAAAGTCGTACCACAAGCGTCTCTCCTGCGGGGTCATTTTTCTGCGCAGTTTTTGTGCATTAGTGTGCAGCGGGTCATGGGTTTTAATCCCTTTCATGGCTGTCTCCTTAAAGGCTTCCCCTTCGGGGGAAGCTGCCGCCCGCAGGCGGCTGATGAGGGCGAAGTTCGCGTAGCCTCCCTTTTAACGGGCAACCTCCGCAGGCTCTCCCCTCATCC